>ERZ1090863.291-NODE-291-length-30393-cov-48.446173_pt1 | contig 30393 bp, 28 predicted proteins | sample MGYA00478480_ERZ1090863 | MGnify/ENA primary metagenome ERZ1090863 (study PRJEB33644, sample SAMEA5815746) | chicken gut metagenome | biome: Chicken; feature: Gastrointestinal Tract; material: Caecum | place: Ireland | collected 2019-01-01 | study: A study of the...
CTCTGCCCCGGCCCAGCCGGCGCCGGAACCCGCGCCCCCGGCCTCCTCCCAGGCACGGCCCATCGGGGACCCCCAGGACGACTGGGACCCCACCGGCTCGGACTACCCCCACGACAGCGACGACGATGACGACGACGATGATGACGATGACGACGACGGCGATGATGACGACGGCGATGATGACGACGACGATGATGACGGCGGCGACGATTGGGACGACTGGGACGAGTACGAATGACGCGCCCCGGCTGCCGGATCAAAAATTTTGATTTTTTTGGCCGGCGGCCCCGGTTTGAGGCGGGCGGGCCCGTATCCTTTGGATGTAAGCCGAACGCAGAAGGGGAGGCCCACAAAAACTTTCCCAAAAAATTTCTGCAAGACCCCGGTTTCGGGGCAGCGGCTCCGTAAACTAAAAACAAAGGAACCGAAAACCACCCCTCAAACCATAAGGAGATGACGACCATGAAAAAGAACCGCAAGATGAGCCTGACCCTCGCCGCCGCTCTGGCCCTGACCGCCCTGACCGCCTGCGGCTCCATGTCCGCTTCCGCCGCCATCGACGCAGCCGCCGCCAAGCAGATCGCCGCCGACCACCTGGGCGTGAACGTCAGCGACCTGAAAGTGCTGGAATGCGAGCGGGACGACGGCAAGTACGAGCTGGAAGTGCTCGTGGGCGACGTCAAGTACGACTTTGAGATCGGCGCTTCCAGCGGCAAGGTGCTGGAAGTGGACCGCGACCGCCGCGACCGCGACGACTGGGACGACCGCTACGACGACGATTGGGACGATCGTTACGACGACGATTGGGACGATCGTTACGACGACGATTGGGACGACCGCTACGATGACGATTGGGACGACCGCTACGACGAGTGGGACTGATCCGTCCCCGCAGCCCCTGTAAAACCTCGACGGCATAAAACTACCCCGGACGTTTGTACGCGTCCGGGGTAAACAGCGTGTCGAAAAGCGACACGCTCCAGGGGGAACCCATTTCTGCCCGCATACGCGGGACAGAAATTCCTTCCCCCTGGTATCCCCCTGGGGACAAAATTTGGCGCTGAACCGCGCACTCGCCGCAAGGCGGCTCGCACACTCTCAGCGCCAAATTTCCCTGTATGTGTCCCGTCCATCCGCACATGTCGGCTGGACGGGACTTTTTTGACGGTCTGAAATTGTTCAAAAGGTCCCGCCTGTAGAATATGGGGGTGTAGATTTGCGCCTTTTCCGGGCTGCGTTTGTCCTCAGCCGCTCAGGTCCTCGCCGTTCGAGGCGATGACCTTTTTGTACCAGAAAAAGCTGTCCTTCCGGCTGCGGGCCAGGGTGCCCTCGCCCCGGTTGTTTTTGTCCACATAGATGAAGCCGTAGCGCTTTTCCATCTCGCCGGTGCCGGCGCTCACCAGGTCGATGCAGCCCCAGGGGCAGTAGCCCATCAGGTCCACATGGTCCACCTCCACAGCCTGCTTGAGGGCGGTGATGTGGCGGCGCAGGTACTCGATCCGGTAGGGGTCGTGGATGGAGCCGTCGGGCTCGACCGTGTCCCGGGCGCCCATCCCGTTTTCAACGATAAAGAGAGGTTTCTGGTAGCGGTCGTACAGCTGGTTGAGGGTGGTGCGCAGGCCCACCGGGTCGATCTGCCAGCCCCATTCGGTGATGTCCAGATAGGGGTTGCGGCCGCCCTTGGCGACGTTCCCCACCAGCTCGGTCATGGGTTCGATGCTGGCCACCGAGGAGAAGTAATAGCTGAAGGAGATGAAGTCCACCGTGCCCTTCCGCAAAATTTCTTCGTCCCCCGGTTCCGTAGTGAAGTGCCCGCCGGTCATTTCCTGGTACCGCTTGCAGGTGTTGGAGTAGTAGCCCCGCACCTGGACGTCCCCGAAGTAGAACTGGGGCAGCATCTTTTCCCGGTTGACCACCTGGTCCTCGGGGCGGCAGGTCTTGGGGTAGCTGAGGTGGTAGATCAGCATACAGCCGATCTTGAAGTCGGGGTTGATGGCGTGGCCGGCCTGGACGGTCAGGGCGCTGGCCAGCAGCTGGTGATGGGCGGCCTGGAGCTTGACGTCGCCGGGGTTTTCGTCCTCCCGGTAGATGATGCCCGCCTGGTGCCAGGGCCGGGGGGAGATGACGATGGCGTTGATCTCGTTGAAGGTGATCCAGTACTTCACTTTGTGCTTGTACCGCTCGAATACCACTTTGGCATAGCGCACCGCCAGGTCCACCAGCTTGCGGCTGCGCCAGGCGCCGTATTCTTTCACCAGGTGCAGGGGCATCTCGTAATGGTGCAGAGTGACCACCGGCTCGATGCCGTATTTGTGCAGCTCGTCAAAGACATCGTCGTAGAACTGCAGGCCGGCCTCGTTGGGTTCGGGGTCGTCGCCGTTGGGGAAGATGCGGGTCCATGCAATGGACATCCGGTAGCACTTGAAGCCCATCTCGGCAAACAGCCGGATGTCCTCCTTGTAATGGTGGTAGAAGTCGATGGCCTCGTGGCTGGGGTAGTAGCAGCCGGGGTGGACGCAGTCGTGGATCTCCCGCGGCTTGCCCTTGGCGCCGCCCATTTCGACGTCGGCCACGCTCAGGCCCTTGCCGCCGGCGTTGTAAGCGCCTTCGCACTGGTTGGCGGCTGTAGCGCCGCCCCAAAGAAAGTTCTTGTCCATATCAGCCGTTCGCCTCCGCATCGGCAGCCAGGGCCGCCTTGTCATTTGCTGTGAGCTGTTTGTCCTTGTCGCGGTAGAGAACAAGGGTAAGCAGGAAGGAAAGTGCGACGCCCAGCAGGATGCAGCCCGCCATCTGGAACACGCCGGTCATGCTGCCGGTCTGGGTGTCGATGAAGTTGGCCAGGGCAAAGATGCCGGTGCCGCCGGAATAAATGCGGATCTGGAGCAGGCCCACCACCGCGCCGGCGATGGCCGCGCCCACCGATGCGCAGACAAAGGGGATCTTGCGGGGCAGGTTGATGGCGTAGATGCAGGGCTCCGACACGCCGAAGAGGGCCGAGATGGCGGCCGGAGCGCACAGGCTCTTGGCGCTTTTGTCCCGTGTCTTGATCATGACGGCCAGCACGGCGGCCATCTGGCAGAAGGGGGCTACAAAGTTCGGGGTGATGAGGGTGTCGTAGCCCAGGGTGGCAAAGTTGTTGTACCGCAGGGGCGAGTAGCACCAGTGCAGGCCAAAGATGACCAGCGTCTGATGGATGCCGCCGAGGACGAGGCCCTCCAGCCAGGGAGCCAGGCTGTAGATGGTCAGGGTGATGGAGGAGAGGAAAGAGGCCAGCAGACTGCTGATGGGGCCCACCACCACAAAGGTGAGTGGGATCATGATCACCAGGGTGAAGAAGGGGACCATGAAGTTGCGCACCACCGCCGGGATGACCTTTTTAAGCCACTTTTCCAGCTTGGAGGCCGCCCACACGGCCAGGATGGCGGGGATGACGGTCTGGGTGTAGGCATTGTTGGAGGGCAGGATGATGGGGATGCCGAAGAAGGTCTGATAGTAGTTCTGCCCGAACAGGGTGCCCAAAGGGGTGTCGCCGGCCAGGCTGGTCAGGGCAGGATAGCACATGGTCAGGCCGATCATCAGCCCTGAGATGGTGCTGAGGCCGAACTTCTTGGCCGAGGTGCAGGCGATGATGACCGGCAGGAAGTAGAACAGGGTGTCGCCGGCGTTGTACCACAGCAGATAGGCGCCGCTGGTGCGGGTCAGCCAGCCCATCGAGACGGCAAGGGCCATAAAGCCCTTCAGCATGCCGCAGGCGCACAGCATCCCCATCATGGGGGTGAACACTGCCGTCACGATGCCCACAAACTGGGAGAAGAGGCTCTGTTTGCCGGCGCTGCTGGTCTCGACCTGGGCCTTGCTGGCCAGATGGCCGACTTCCACCACCGCGTCGTAGACGTCGCCCACCGTCTGGCCGATGACGATCTGGTACTGGCCGCCCGACTGCATGATTTTCATGATGCCGTCGGTCTGCTCCAGAATGGAGGTGTTGGCCTTGCCCTCGTCCTTCAGGACAAAGCGCAGCCGGGTGATGCAGTGGGTCAGGCTGACGACATTGTCCTTGCCGCCCACATTTTGCAGGATGATCCTTGCCAGACCATCGTATTTGTTCATGGTTCGTTCCTCCTTGTAAGCTCGTGCGGCGTGCGCATCGCCGCTCTGGGGAGCCCGGGCTTCTGTTCCTGACTGTATTGTACCATAAAGACGCAAAACGGCGTTTCGTGTTTGAGGTGCGCAGGGGTGCGTTTTGGCCTCAAATCGTGAAACGCCGTTTCATATCTGCGGTTTTTACCGCCGCAGGGGAAAAGCCCGGTCATCCTCCATGGCTTCCTGCACGGTGGAGACCCGCTGCTGCTCGATGGCCCGGGATGCGTTGACCTTAAAAGCAAAATTTTTGTCGTAATCCAGGGCAAAGTAGCAGGCATAGAGGGCGTTCAGCAGCAGGCTGATGGATTCCTCGGTGGCAAAGGTGGCGATCTTGCTGTAGAGTTTCTCCCGGCTGGACATGGTCAGCACGCAGGTCGCCTTGCTGCGCAGCAGGTTGTCCCCGGCGCTGGTCACCGCAATGATGGGCACCCCGTTTTCCTGCAGGCAGTTCAGATACCGCATGGGGGCCCGCTGCTCGTTGTTGCCGGAATAAGAGATGACGATGGCGCAATCTTCCGCCGTCAGGGACTGGGCCAGGAAGAACTGTTCGGCCTGGTTGACCAGCTGCACATTGACCCCGATCTGCAGCATCTTCCGCTGGAACAGCTCAGCCAGCAGGGAGTTGGGGGAGATGCACAGCATGGCGATCCGCCGTGCCCCGGCCAGCAGCCGGGCGGCCCGCTCCAGCGCGGCGGCGTCCAGCTGCTCCAGGGTGTCCAAGGCGCTCTCCACCATGACGTGCCCCACCTTGTCGGCGATCATGGAGGGAGTGTCCCCCTTTTCAAAGGGGATATTGGGGCTGATGTGGGAAAAATGATCGGCGTAGTACCGGCATTCCTCGGTGTATTTTTGGATCAGCTCGTTCCAGCCGGAATAGCCCATCCGCTTGGCAATCCGCACCAGGGTGGGGCGGGAAGTGTAGGTGGCGTCGGCCACCTGCTGCATGGTGTAGCGGCCCAGGTCGGCCTTGTGGGCCAGCAAAAACGCGCTGACCGAGCCCCGGGCGTCTTTGCAGTTCATGTTCATTTCTTCCAGCTTCTGTGCGATCAGCATAGGTGCGCCCCCTGTACGGCTTTTTTTATAGGATACCATAGTTGGGCGGAAAAGAAAATGGGTGCACAGAAGCCGGATGCTTTGATCCCAAATGTTCCGCTGCGGTACGCGTTTGAAAATACCTCTGCCGAGAACCTTCTCCCCGCTTCCCCACGCCCGCAGGGAGCGCTCACGGAGACCGAACTGCCGGGCAAAGGCAGGGAACTTTCAATTTTTCCAGTTCTGGCGCAGCAGGTTCAGCGCGTGGGACTCCAGGCGGGAAACATAGCTGCGGCTGATGCCCAAAAGCTGGGCGGTCTCGAGCTGGGTCAGGGGCGGCTGGCCCGCCAGGCTGAGCCCTTCCCCCAAAAACGGACACAAAACAGGATAAAAAAGCTGAATAAAATGCAGAGATAAAGTGTACTGCAATCAGGCGGCGGAAGCGGCAAGTTCGGCTTCAAAACTTGCAGGCGAACGCCAGCCAAGGGCAGAATGGGGGCGGATGGTGTTGTAAAAGGCTTCGAGATAGGCAAAAACATCGTCCTGTGCAGCTGCCCTTGTAGGATAGTGCTTGAGGTGGACCAGCTTACGGGTCACTCCCAAATTTTGTGTAAAGTCCAATGAGCGCAGGAATAGAGCGAAATTTATATGTAGGCGGCAGCGGCTTGACCGTCTGCCGCCTATGTCTACAACATAACGCCGGTGGGGATGGATGTCAAGGGCGGCGAAGCCGTTCATTTGACCCTTGACATCCAGACACAGCGATGTTACTCAGGCATACGCTCGGCGAAATAGATCGCCATCTGTGCATGGATCATGCTCCAGTCCTGCCGCCGGCCGGTCCACTTTTTGGTAATATCCATCATGGCCAGATACAGCATTTTCAGCAGGCTGTCATCGGTGGGGAATACGGATTTGGACTTGGTTACCTTGCGCAGCTGGCGGTTGAAGCCCTCAATGGTATTGGTGGTATAGATCAACCGCCGGACCTCCTGGGGGTACTTGAAGTAGGTGCTCAGGTTAGAGCACCTAACAAAACCTGACAAATAGAGGAATAAGCAGTAAAATACCAGTGGGGGTGAAGCAAATGCCTAGGAAGCTGGTAAGCGACGAACTGTGGAGTCAGATTGAACCACTTTTGCCAAAACATAAGCCCAGGCCCAAAGGAGGCCGTCCACGTATACCTGACCGGGCAGCTTTGACCGGAATTATCTTTGTACTCAAGACAGGGATACCGTGGGAAGACCTGCCACAGGAGATGGGCTGCGGCAGTGGTATGACCTGCTGGCGCAGACTTCGGGACTGGCAGGAAGCTGGTGTTTGGGAGAGCCTTCACCATGTCATCCTGCAAAATTTACACGATACGAAAAAGATCGACTGGAGCAGAGCCTGTATTGACGGCTCTGTCATCCAGGCAAAAAGGGGGGCGAACACACAGGACCCAACCCCGTAGATCGAGGTCGTCCTGGAAGCAAACATCATCTCATAACGGATCGCAATGGCATTCCGCTTGTTGTCGGCCTCACTGCCGCCAATGTGAATGATTGCAAAATGCTGGAATATATGCTGGATCATCTGCCCTCCCTGCGAAATTTGCACGGGAGACCCACTTGTCATCCTCAGAAACTTCACGCTGATAAAGGGTACGATTTTCCGTTTTGCAGACAGGCGTGCACAGTGAGACATATAAAGCACCGCATTGCCAGACGTGGGGTGGACAGTTCCTCTCATCTTGGAAAGCACCGCTGGGTTGTTGAGCGAACCTTTGCCTGGTTCCATCGATACAGGCGCCTGCTCGTCCGATATGAACGCAGAGCTGATATCCATTTGGCTTTTTTCACCCTTGCTGCCGCTTTGATCGCTTTTCGGTTTTGTTAGGTGTTCTAAGCGCAAGAGGAGGTGGCCCGCAGGGCCGGAGAGGGCAAACCGGCGGCCGCGCAAGCGGACTGTGACGGAGAGGGATGGCCCAACCAGTTGATTTTTCACCCACGGCAGTGTAAAATAAGAGCAGGCCCGTCCGCCTCAAGGTTTGGGAGGGGGCGGGCCTTTTGCATTGTTGACAGCGGACGCAGCCTCCGCTTTGTGATCGGGCGGGCGCCGGCATGGCCGCGCGCAGCCCGGGAGCTGCACAACCTTTATTTTGAACAAAGGAGTGCACGTAATGAAAGGCATTATTCTCGCCGGCGGCGCCGGCACACGGCTTTACCCGCTGACCATGGTCACCAGCAAACAGCTGCTGCCGGTCTACGACAAGCCCATGATCTATTATCCCCTGTCCACCCTGATGCTGGCCGGCATCCAGGATATCCTCATCATCTCGACGCCGGAGGACACCCCCCGCTTCGAGCACCTGCTGGGGGACGGCAGCCAGTACGGCATCCGCCTGCAGTACAAGGTGCAGCCCTCCCCCGACGGGCTGGCCCAGGCGTTCATCCTGGGGGAGGAGTTCATCGGCGGGGACTGCTGCGCCATGATTTTGGGGGACAATATCTTCTACGGCAACGGATTTTCCCGCATTTTGAAAAACGCGGTGCACAACGCCGAGCACAACGGCCGCTGCACCGTCTTTGGCTACTATGTGCAGGACCCCGAGCGCTTTGGCATCGTGGAGTTTGACGCCGGGGGCAAGGTGCTGAGCGTGGAAGAAAAGCCCCGGCACCCCAAGAGCAACTACGCCGTCACCGGCCTGTATTTCTACAACCGCAAGGTGGCCGAAATGGCAAAGCAGGTCAAGCCCTCCGCCCGGGGCGAGCTGGAGATCACCACCCTGAACGATATGTACCTCAAGCAGGGCGAGCTGGACGTCCAGCTGCTGGGCCGCGGCTTTGCCTGGCTGGACACCGGCACCATGGACAGCCTGGTGGACGCCGCCGACTTTGTCCGCATGATCGAAAAGCGCCAGGGCATCAAGATCAGCGCCCCGGAGGAGATCGCCTTCAAGTACGGGTGGATCAGCCGGGACAAGCTGCTGGAGTCCGCCGGGCGGTACGGCAAGTCGCCCTACGGGCAGCACCTGAAAAACGTCGCCGACGGCAAGCTGCGCTACTGAGCCGGCTAGGGTGTATCTGAGAAGTCAAAAATGCTGGGATATTCGCCCAAAAGCGCCAGATGCAAGGCGCATGAGCGCTGCACTCCTTTGTGGAATGCAAGCGAATGCAACGCGGCAGATGGGGCTTTTGGGTAGAATAGAACAGCGTTGGGGAGTTTTCAGATACACCCTACGCTTCTGACACGCAAACGGAGAGGTGAACTATGAAAATCATCGTCACAGGCTGCAGGGGGCAGCTGGGCACCGAGATCATCAAGCAGCTGCGGGAGGGCGAGAGCGAGATCGGCCCCATCCCCGAAAAGCTGCTCAACGCCACCGTCATCGCGGTGGACCTGCCCGAGCTGGACATCTCCAACTACAAGGCGGTGGATGACTTCATCCGCCGCTACAAGCCCGACGTCATCATCAACTGCGCCGCCTACACCAACGTGGACGGCTGCGAGGCAAACCACGACGCCGCCTACAAGGCCAACGCCCTGGGCCCCCGCAACCTGGCCCAGGCCGCCGAGAAGATGGGCGCGCGGCTGGTGCACGTGTCCACCGACTACGTCTTTTCGGGGCGGGAGAACGGCGGCGTGCCCCAGGACGAAGCCTGCCTGCCCGGGCCCATCAGCGCCTACGGTTCCACCAAGCTGATGGGGGAGAAGTACGTCCAGCGGTTCTGCCACCGGCACTTCATCGTCCGCACCGCCTGGCTGTACAGCTACTACGGCAAAAACTTTGTCAAGACCATCGCCGGCGCGGGCAAAAAGTACGGCCGGCTGGAGGTGGTCAACGACCAGCTGGGCAACCCCACCAACGCGGTGGACCTGGCCCACGAGATTTTGCAGCTGTGCGTCACCCATGAGTACGGCCTGTACCACTGCACCGGCGAGGGCATCTGCTCCTGGTACGACTTTGCCTGCGAGATCATCCGGCTGGCCGGGGTGGACGCCACCGTCGCGCCCTGCACCAGCGAAGAGTACAAGGCCAAGCACCCCGGCAGCGCCGACCGCCCCCACTGGAGCGCCCTGGACAACCGCGGCCTGCGCTGCTCGATCGGCAACCAGGTCCGCCCCTGGCAGGAGGCGCTGGCCTGCTTTTTCCGCCACTGGGACGGGGACAACGGCATGATCTGACCCCCCGCTCCGGCCGCCCCGCGCCGGGCGGCGGGCGGGCATGAAACACAACGAGGAACAAAAACGCTATGAAAACCTATCTCATCACCGGCTGCGCCGGCTTCATCGGCTCCAACTTCGTGTATTATATGCTGAAAAAGCACCAGGACATCCTGCTGGTCAACCTGGACAAGCTGACCTACGCCGGCAACCTGGAAAACCTGAAAGGGGTCGAGGGCGACCCCCGCCACGTCTTTGTCCAGGGCGACATCTGCGACAAGGAGCTGGTGGAGGGGCTGTTCCGCCGGTACGACTTCGACTGCGTCATCAACTTTGCGGCCGAAAGCCACGTGGACCGCTCCATCGCCAACCCCGAAATCTTTGTCCAGACCAACGTCATGGGCACCGTCAACCTGCTGCAGCGCGCCAAGGAAGCCTGGTACGACCCCGCCGCCCGCACCTGGAAGCCGGGCAAGAAGTACCTGCAGGTGTCCACCGACGAGGTGTACGGCGCGCTGGGGGCCGAGGGCTACTTCACCGAGACCACCCCCCTGTGCCCCCACAGCCCCTACTCGTCCAGCAAGGCCAGCGCCGATCTGTTCGTCATGGCCTTCCACGACACCTACGGCATGCCGGTGAACATCACCCGCTGCTCCAACAACTACGGGCCCTATCAGTTCCCCGAAAAGCTGATCCCCCTCATGATCCACAACGTCAAAAACCACAAGCAGCTGCCCGTGTACGGCGACGGCATGCAGATTCGGGACTGGCTGTACGTGGAGGACCACTGCAAGGCCATCGACATGGTGGCCGAAGGCGGCAAGGTGGGCGAGGTGTACAACGTGGGCGGCCACAACGAGCGGCCCAACATCTTCATCGTCAAGACCATCATCGCCCAGCTCCACGACCGCCTGCAGGACGAGGGCATCAGCGAGGCGCTGATCCGCCACGTGACCGACCGCCTGGGCCACGACCGCCGCTACGGCATCGACCCCACCAAGATCAAAAACGACCTGGGCTGGTACCCCGAGACCCCCTTTGAAAAGGGCATCGTCCTGACCATCGACTGGTACCTGGCCCACCAGGACTGGATGGACCACGTCACCAGCGGCAGCTACCAGAAGTACTACGAAGAGATGTACAAAAACAAGTGAGCCTGCATCCCCGCCCGACCCCGGACGGGGATTTTTGCGTGGGGGCCAACGGTTGCAACGAAATCACGGTTTATCCATATACAACGAAAAAAACGAAATGCCCGCAAAAGAGGCATTTCGTTGTTTTCGTGGGTTTCGTTGTTTTCGTGATTCCGTTGGGGGACCGTGGAATCGTGATTTCGTTGAAATCGTTGATTTCGTGCTTTTCGGGGGGTACCGTGGAATCGTGATTTCGTTGAAATCGTTGCAGCCGCGCCGAGCGCGTCCAGTGGACGAAGCAGCGAAGGCGCGGCTGGCGCAGCGCTCCGGTTTTCGCAAGCGGGCACCGCCCCGCGCCGCGAAAATCGGCTAAGCGCAAGAGTGAGTATGTCACGGCCAGCACTGCCTCCATGTGCCTTACCGTCTGTCGCTCCGCTGGGCCAGAGGGCCAGGGAGGGTGTTTCGACTCCCCCTCCCTAGGCCCTCTGGACTCCCTACCCTCCCGCAACGACCAGGGCGGAGCCCTGGACCCAAAAGCAGAAGGTCGCTCCGGGCGTCTGGCTGAAAAAGCTCTTTACTGCGCGTCAGATGTATTGCGCATCGCTTTTTCCGGGCGCCATCCGCCCTGCGCTCCGATTGTGTATGCGCGCCCTTCGGGCGCGCCTGCGTCCATTCCGATAAACGACGTTAAAGGGCAAGGCAACGGACCTGCCAGCCCAGCCCCCATCAGCCCAAACTGATCCCCATCCGGCGGGCGACGGTCAGCAGGTCGCAGCTCTCGGGGATGTTGCGGCTCTTGCCGGCAATGTCCTCCAGGCGGTTCTCGACCACGCGGCCGTTGACCATGGCGACGGTGACGCCGTAGCGCCCGGCCTCCACCAGCTTGGCGGCGTGGCTGCCGAACTGGGTGGACAGCACCCGGTCGTAGGCGCAGGGTGTGCCGCCCCGCTGCATGTGGCCGGGGATGCACACGCGGGTCTCGAAGCCGGTCTTTTTCTGGATGGCGGTGGCGATGCGGTTGGTAGCGGTGGCGCCAAAGCCGGCCTCGGCCCGCTTGGCGGTCCACTCCTTGCGCTTCATGCGGGCCTCCTCGGCGTTCAGGGCGCCCTCGGCCACCGCGATGATCGAGAAGTTGGAGCCGTTCTTGGCGCGGCGCTCGACGGCGGCGCACACGCGGTCGATGTCATAGGGCAGCTCGGGCAGCAGGATGATGTCCGCGCCGCCGGCAATGCCGGCATACAGCGTCAGCCAGCCGGCCTTGTTGCCCATGATCTCGATGCACATCACCCGGCTGTGGCTGCCGGCGGTGGTGTGGATGCGGTCGATCACCTCGGTGGCGATCTCCACCGCCGTGTGGAAGCCGAAGGTCACGTCGGTGCCGTAGATGTCGTTGTCGATGGTCTTGGGCAGGCCGATGATGTTCAGCCCCTCCTGGGACAGGAGGTTGGCGGTCTTGTGGGTGCCGTTGCCGCCCAGGGTCAGCAGGCAGTCCAGGTGGAGGTCGTTGTAGGTCTTTTTCATGGCGGCGACCTTGTCCACCTTGTCCTCCCCGATCACCTGCATCATCTTGAAGGGGGTGCGCTTGGTGCCCAGGATGGTGCCGCCCAGGGTCAGCAGCCCGCGGAAATCGTCCGGCTGCATCTTCTTGTAGTCGCCGTTGATCAGCCCGTGGTAGCCGTTCAGGATACCGATGATCTCGACGTTGTCGCCCATGCGGACGTACAGCGCCTTGGCCACGCCGCGGATGGTCGCGTTCAGGCCGGGGCAGTCGCCGCCGGCGGTCAGGATGCCAACACGTTTCTTCATGATAAACCCTCTTTTCATACCAATCGTGTGCCCCGGGCACAGGCGCCGCCTGCACCCTCTATAGATGTATTAAGAGTAGTCTGAAATGCCTCATCTGTCAAGGTTTTTCGGAATGTTTTTGTGACCTTTGATGAGCGCGGCGGCGTGCGGCGGCGGCCGGCGGGCCGCGCGGCCAAAAAATGCAAAAAACAGTTGACAACGCCGCCCGCTTGGGGTATAATATCCCTTGTCAGCGGCGGGCCGGGCCTGCCGCGGCAGCCATACCGATGGGGATTTGCATAGTGGTAGTGCGGTAGACTCTGACTCTACTTGTGGGAGTTCGATTCTCTCATCCCCAACCAAACCGCAGCTGCAAAAGCTGCGGTATTTTCGGGGCATAGCGCAGCTGGTAGCGCGCCTGGTTCGGGACTAGGAGGCCGTGGGTTCAAATCCCGCTGCTCCGACCAAGAGACGGATGCTGAAAGGCACCCGTCTTTTTTTGCGCCCCCAGGAGCGTGTCCCGCAAACGCAACGAACCCAACGGAATCAACGGTTTCAACGGTTTCACGGTGCCCTACGAAAACCACGAAACCAACGGTTTCAACGAAATCACGATTTCACGATACCCCCCGAAAACCACGAAATCAACGATTTCAACGAAATCACGATTTCACGGTACCCCAACGGAATCACGAAAGCAACGATTTCAACGAAATCACGATTTCACGATACCCCCCGAAAAGCACGATTTCAACGAAATCAACGAAATCACGATTTCACGGCCCCCCAACGGAATCACGAAAGCAACGAAACCCACGAAAAAAACGAAACGCCCGGAAAAAAGGCGTTTCGTTGTTTTCGTTGTGTATGTATAAATCGTGATTTCGTTGGGAACGTTGGGCAGGCGCGCCCGAAGGGCGCGCATACACAATACCCAAAACCCCCTCCTCTCTCCCTGCAAATCTGTGCAAAAAGCCGAAAATCCGCCCGGGGGGCTTTCCCGTCTTTACAATCGGGGCGGGGTGTGTTACAATGCAAAGCGTTATCACTGCATCACTTTATCACAGCATAGTGATAGAGATGGGAAGTACAGCGGACGGCAAGGAGGAGTTCAAGATGAGAAAGTGGAAAAAAGCAGTATCCCTGTTGCTGACGGGGGCAATGGCCCTGTCCTTTGCGGCCTGCGGCGGCACGGCGTCCAGCGCGTCCGGCGCGGCCGGTTCCAGCGAAGCGGAGAGCGCCGCGTCCAGCGCCGCCGCCAGCGAGAACGTCGCCAGCTCTGCGGACAGCGACCTGGCCTACGTCCAGGACAAGGGCACCCTGGTGGTGGGCATGACCGACTTTGCCCCCATGGACTACCGGGACGAAAACGGCGAGTGGATCGGCTTTGACGCCGACATGGCCAAGGCCTTTGCGGAGTACCTGGGGGTCGAGGTGGAGTTTTTGGAGATCAACTGGGACAACAAGCTGATGGAGCTGGACGCCAAAGGGGTGGACGCCATCTGGAACGGCATGACCATCACCGATGAGGTGACCAGCGGCGCGTCGGTGTCCGAGCCCTACTGCAACAACGGCCAGGTGGTGGTCCTGCCCGCCGGCAAGGCCGCCGGCTACCAGGATGTGGAGAGCCTGTCCGGCCTGAACTTCGCGGTGGAGAACGGCTCGGCCGGCGCCGAACAGCTGGACGCTTTGGGCATCGCCTACGTGGCCAAGACCACCCAGGCCGACGCCCTGATGGAGGTGGCCAGCGGCGCGTCGGACGCCTGCGTCATCGACCTGCTGATGGCCGGCGCCATGATCGGCGAGGGCACCAGCTACCCCGACCTGACCTACACCGTCCAGCTCAACAGCGAGGAGTACGGCGTGGGCTTCCGCAAAGGGTCGGACCTGGTGGACGCCTTCAACACCTTCTGGCAGGAGGCCTACGACGACGGCACCGTGATGGAAGTGGCCACGACCTACGGCGTCCAGGAGTCCGTCATCGAGAAGTAAAACCGCGGGACCCGGCCCGGCGCGCCTTTCGCGTTGGGCCGGTCCCCCTGTGTGAGAGGAACCGTCTATGCTGCTGACCGTCACCCTGACCTTGCTGGAGGGCCTGGGCACCACCCTCAAGCTGTTTGCCCTCACCCTGCTGTTTGCGCTGCCCCTGGGGCTGGTGATCGCCCTGGGCGCCATGAGCCGCATCGCCCCCCTGCGCTGGCTGGTCAGCACGGTGGTGTGGGTGGTGCGGGGCACCCCCCTGATGATCCAGATTCTGATCCTGTTCTACGGGCCGGGCCTGCTGTTCGACCTGCCGCTGCTGCCCCGGTTCGGGGCGGCGCTGCTGTCCTTCGTCATCAACTACGCCTGCTATTTTTCCGAAATCTACCGCGGCGGCATCCAGTCCATCCCCCGCGGCCAGTACGAGGCCGGCGAGGTGCTGGGCATGACCCGGAGCCAAATCTTTTTCAAGGTCACTTTGCTGCAGGTGGTCAAGCGGATCGTGCCCCCCATGGGCAACGAGTTCATCACCCTGGTCAAGGACACCGCCCTGGTGCGGGTCATCTCGGTGTACGAGATCATCTGGATGGGCGAGTCCTACATCAAAAAAGGGATGATCTGGCCCCTGTTCTACACCGCCGTGTTCTACCTGGCGGTCAACGGCGTGCTGACGCTGCTGTTCCGCCAGGCCGAAAAGAAGCTGGACTATTTCCGCTGAGGAGGGCGAACCATGCCTGTTCTGCAAGTCAAAAACATCGAAAAGCACTTTGGCCCCACCCGCGTGCTGGAGGACATCAGCTTTGACCTGGAGCAGGGGCAGGCCCTGGCCATCATCGGGTCCTCGGGCAGCGGCAAGACCACCCTGCTGCGCTGCCTGAACTTCCTCGAGACCCCCGACCGGGGGCAGATCGTGGTCAACGGCGAGACCCTGTTCGACGCCGCCGACCCCGCCACCCAGCGGGAAGCGGAGGTGCGGCGCAAGCGGCTGCATTTCGGGCTGGTGTTCCAGTCCTTCAACCTGTTCCCCCAATACACCGCGCTGCAAAACGTCATGCTGGCCAAGCAGCTGCTGGCCCAGGAGCAGCCCGACTACAAGGCCCGCAAAAAAGAGCTGCACGCCGCCATCGAGGCCGAGGCCCGGCAGCTGCTGGGCCGGATGGGCCTGGCCGGCCGCGCCAACCACTACCCCCACCAGCTTTCGGGCGGGCAGCAGCAGCGGGTGGCCATCGCCCGGGCGCTGGCCCTGCACCCGGACATCCTCTGCTTCGACGAGCCCACCAGCGCCCTGGACCCCGAGCTGACCGGCGAGGTGCTGAAGGTCATCCGCGCCCTGGCCGAGCAAAAGACCACCATGATGATCGTCACCCACGAGATGGCCTTTGCCCGCGACGTGGCCGACCAGGTCATCTTCATGGACGGCGGCGTCATCGTGGAGCAGGGCCCCGCCCGCCAGCTGATCGAGCGCCCCCGCCAGGAGCGCACCAAGCAGTTCCTGGCCCGCTACGCCCAGGAGCGCTGAACCGAACGGAACCCCCGCCCCGCCCCGTGCGGAGCTTTCTTTTTGGATTGACAAAATATATATCGCGGTATATACTATAAGCAGGAGGTGACCAACATGGAGACGGCAAAAGTATTTGAGAACGGCAGGAGCCAGGCGGTCCGCCTGCCCAAGAAGTTCCGCTTCGACGTGGACGAAGTGGTGGTGCAGCAGCTGGGGGACGCGGTGATCCTGGTGCCGCGGGATTCGCTGTGGAAAACCTTCCTCGAAGGGCTGGACGGGTTTACCGCGGATATGTTCGAGGGCGGCAGGCAGCAGGGCCCCCAGCAGGAAAGGCAGACCCTATGACCTATATGCTGGACACCAACATCTGCATCTATGTGATGAAGAAAAAGCCGGAGGCGGCGCTCCGGCGCTTCCGGCAGGAAATGGACGGCGGCCTGTGCATCTCGTCCGTCACCCTGGCGGAGCTGGAGTTTGGGGTGCAAAACAGCTCCGACCCCATCCGCAACGGGCAGGCGCTGCTCCGCTTTCTGGCCCCGCTGAGCGTTTTGCCCTTTGGCCCCGCGGCGGCGTCCGAATATGGGGCGATCCGGGCCTTCCTGCAAAAGAAGGGCACGCCGATCGGCCCGCTGGATATGCTGATCGCGGCCCACGCCCGCGCCGAGGGCCTGACCCTGGTGACCAACAACACAGGCGAGTTTGCCCGCGTGCCGGAGCTGGAGCTGGAAAACTGGGCGGAATAAACCAGGAGCCCCGCCCCGCGCGGGGCTTTTTGCCGCACGCAACAAAAAAGCCCTGTCCGTCTGGACAAGGCTCTTTTTGTGTTTGCGCCGCCCGATGCAGCCGCAGGCTTCAGAACAGGTCGCTGTGGGTCCCTGTGCGGATCAGCTTCAGGATCAGCGTTTCGCGCGCCACCTGATAGATCAGCAGCCAGTCCGGCTGGATATGGCATTCCCGCATATGCTTGTAATTCCGGGAGTTGGTGAGGGCGTGGTCGCGGCAGGACGCCGGCAAGGGCTGCTCGGCGCACAGGAGCGCCACCACTTGCTCCAGCTTGCGGGGGTCGCAGCCGCGCCGGACGGCCGCTTTATAGTCGCGCTTGAACTGGCCTGTAAATTCCGGCTTAAGCATTCAGGGCCTCCATCAGGTCGGATACGCTGTCAAAGGGGCCGTAGACGTCGCCGTCCTTTTCGGCGGCGTCCATCGCCGCGTAGGTGACCGCGTTCGGCTCGTCCAGGCGCACCTCAAAAGGCAGGCCATGGCAGCGCAGGGCCTGCCGGTAGAAAATGCCTGTGGCCGTGCTCAGGTCCATCCCGAGCGCGTTGAACAGCTCGGATGCCTGGCGCTTCAGCTCAGGCTCGATGCGCAGGGTCATGTTTCCTTTGGTTGCCATAGGGGTACGCTCCTTTCTCCGTGTTTACCTCTATTATATGCGCCGTTTGTGAATAAATCAAGTGCGATGCAAATAAAATCTTCCGCAAAGCGGCTGTACACGCAGCAAAAAAGCCCTGTCCGTCTGGACAAGGCTTCTGGTTGGGGATGAGAGAATCGAACTCCCACAAGTAGAGTCAGAGTCTACCGCACTACCACTATGCAAATCCCCATCGGGCTTTGGTTTGGCGGCCGGCGCGCTGCCGACGGTGATTATTATACTCAGGTTTGGGGCCGTTGTCAACCCCCAAAATCAAAATTTGGGCCAAAAAGGCAAAAAAGGCCGCCGCAGGGCGAAGCTGCGCGCAAAAATGCGCCCCCTGCCGCGCGCCGCAAGACATATTTTGCACGCCGCGGGGCATACAATCAGAAGAAAAGAGACAAAGGAGGCCCCCGCATATGTCCGAAACTCGCCCGCGCAAGACCATCCTCTCCCGCCGTGTGGCGCGGGATATGGAGCACGAACGCTACCACCCCGAGCTGGAGCAGGAGATCAAAGAGTGCCTGTACTGCCTGGAGTGCAACGCCCGGATGTTCGACCTGGAGGTGGACCCCGACCTGGTGGAGCAGCGCATCTACGAGCGGCAGGCCCTGCTGTGCCGCTACCGCTACCTGCTGCAGCGGGCCCGGGAGCTGGGGCTGCACACCATTTTGACGGGGCTGCCCGCTTTCCCCGAGGCGGGCCGGGGCGGCACTTGACAGCAGGGCCAAACCGTGTTATCATACTTGCAAGATACGCTGGCTCTTTCAGGGCCTAGTCCATAGAATAGAGAGGTACATACCATGGAGAGAATCAAGACCATTGCGACCCGCGACCTGACCAAGAGCGTCCAGACCGGCGGCTGCGGCGAGTGCCAGACCTCCTGCCAGTCTGCCTGCAAGACTTCCTGCGGCGTGGCAAACCAGAAGTGCGAGAACAGCAACAAGTAAGCAGCGACCCCCCACTTGATGCCGCCTTTGCCGGGCGGCATTTTTTTGTGTTTCACGGAGGATGACACATGGTACACCAGTATAAACTCAACGGGTACAACATCGTGCTTGACACCTGCAGCGGCTCGGTCCACCTGGTGGACGACGTGGCCTACGACGCCATCGCCCTGTATCCCGACCTGCCCCGGCAGGCCATCGCGGCCCGGCTGCTGCAAAAGTATGCCGGCCGTCCCGGCGTCACCGCCGCCGACCTGGAGCAGTGCCTGGACGACATCGGCGCCCTGAAGGCCGCCGGCAAGCTGTGGAGCCCCGACGTCTACGAGGGCATGGCCTTCGACTTCAAAAACCGCAGCAACGTGGTCAAGGCCCTCTGCCTCCATGTGGCCCACACCTGCAACCTGAACTGCTCTTACTGCTTTGCGGCCCAGGGCCGCTACCAGGGCGAGCGGGCCCTCATGAGCCTTGAGGTGGGCAAGCAGGCCATGGAGTTTTTGATCGCGCATTCGGGCACCCGCCGCAACCTGGAAGTGGACTTCTTCGGCGGCGAGCCCCTGATGAACTGGCAGATGGTCAAGGACCTGGTGGCCTACTGCCGCGGCCGCGAAAAGGAGACGGGCAAGAACTTCCGCTTTACCCTGACCACCAACGGCATGCTGATCGACGACGACGTGATCGACTTCTGCAACAAAGAGATGAGCAACGTGGTCCTCAGCCTGGACGGCCGCAAGGAGGTCCACGACCGGCTGCGGGTGGACTACGCCGGCCGCGGCAGCTACGATACCATCGTGCCCAAGTTCCAGAAGTTCGTCCAGGCCCGCGGGGACAAGAACTATTACATCCGCGGCACTTACACCCACGCAAACACCGACTTCACCAACGACATCTTCCACATGGCCGACCTGGGCTTCACCGAGCTGAGCATGGAGCCGGTGGTCTCCAAGCCCGACGACCCCTGCGCCCTGACCCGGGAGGACCTGCCCGTCCTGCTGGAACAGTACGAGGTCCTGGCCAAAGAGATGCTCAAGCGGGAGCGGGAGGGCCGCGGCTTCACCTTCTACCATTATATGATCGACCTCACCGGCGGCCCCTGCATCTACAAGCGGATCGCCGGCTGCGGCTCGGGCACCGAGTACATGGCCGTGACCCCCTGGGGCGACCTGTACCCCTGCCACCAGTTCGTGGGCGACCCCAAATACCTGCTGGGCGACATCTGGAAGGGCGTCACCAACACCGCCGCCCAGGACGAGTTCCGCCGCTGCAACGCCTACGCCCGGCCCGAGTGCCGGGACTGCTGGGCCAAGCTGTACTGCTCGGGCGGGTGCGCGGCCAACTCCTACCACGCCACCGGCTCGATCCAGGGCGTGTACGAGTACGGCTGCGAGCTGTTCAAAAAGCGGATCGAGTGCGCCATCATGATCAAGGTGGCCGAGCAGCAGGCCCTGGCCGCCCAGGGGGTGGACGCCCCCCTGGAGGCCGGCGGCGTCTGCACCGCCTGCGCCGAGGGCTGCGAGGCGTCCTGCGAGGGCGGCGTCTGAATGGCCGGCGCCCCCATCGCTGACTTTGTCCGGGGCTACGCCGCGTCGGATGTCTCCCGGCTGCACATGCCGGGGCACAAGGGCCGGGGCCCCCTGGGCTGCGAGGCCCTGGACCTGACCGAGATCGCCGGTGCGGACGAGCTGTACGCCCCGGAGGGCGTCATCGCGGCCAGCGAGGCCGCCGCCGCCCGGCTGTTCGGCACAGCGGCCACCTATTACGGGGCCGAGGGCTCGTCCCAGTGCATCCGTGCCATGGCGTTCCTGGCGCTGCAGGCGGCCCCCCCGGGGCCGGGCCGGCCGGTGCTGCTGGCGGCCCGCAACGCCCACAAGGCCCTGCTCTACGCCGCGGCGCTGCTGGATTTCGACATCGCGTGGGTCTGGCCCGGGCCCCAGGCAGGGGACAGCCTCTGCGCCTGCCCGGTGGACCCCGCCCGCCTGGCGGCGGCCCTCGACCGCCTGGCCCGGGAGGGGCGGCGGCCCTTTGCCGTCTACCTGACCAGCCCCGACTACCTGGGCGGCGTCCAGGACATCGGGCCCCTGGCCGCCCTGTGCCGCCGGCGGGGCGTCCCGCTGCTGGTGGACAACGCCCACGGGGCCTACCTGCGCTTTTTGCCCGGGGGCAGCCGCCACCCCATCGACCTGGGGGCCGACCTGTGCTGCGACTCGGCCCACAAGACCCTCCCGGTGCTGACCGGCGGGGCCTACCTCCATGTGGGCCGCGGGCTGCTGGCCCCTGCCCCCGAGGCGGTGCGGGGGGCCATGTGCCTGTTCGGCTCCACCAGCCCCTCCTACCTGATTTTGCAGTCCCTGGACCTGTGCGCCGCGGCCCTGGCGGGGGACTGGCCCGCCCGCCTGGCGGCCTGCATCGGGGAGGTCGAGGCCCTGAAACGGGACCTTGACGCCCTGTGCCCCGGCCTGGTCCGCCCCTCCGAGCCCCTGAAGGTGGTGCTGGACGGCGGGGCCCTGGGCTGCACCGGCCAGGCCCTGGCGGACCTCCTCCGGGCCTGCAAGGTGGAGTGCGAATATGCCGGCCGCCAGTATGTGGTCCTGATGTTCGCCCCGGACAACCTGCCCCGGGACTACGGCCGGGTGCGGCAGGCCGCGGCGGAAGCCCTCCGCCGCCGGGCCCCCGGGGCCGCCCTGCCCGCCCTGCCCGCCGGCATCTGGGCCCGGCTGGCCGCCGAGGCCGCCCCGCGCCGCACCATCCGGCAGGCGGTGTTCGCCCGGCAGGAGCTGGTCGCCGCCGGGCAGGCGCTGGGCCGGGTCTGCGCCCTGCCCACCGTGGCCTGCCCCCCGGCCATCCCCATCGCCGTCAGCGGCGAGGCGATCGGCCCGGCGGCGGTGGAGCTGTTCCGCCTGTACGGGGTGGAGCAGGTGGCGGTCCTGACGGAGTAAGCAAGAACATCCGGCCTGCCGGGCCCATCCGGCCGGGCCGGGTGTTTTTTTGCCTGCCCCGGCCGCCGGTTGACAAGGCGGCGGGGTTCTGGTATAATCGGAGAAACATTTTACCCAAATGTTAAATATTGGCGGCGGCACGGGGAGGCGCTTTTACCATGCTGAACATCCAGCATCTGACCAAAGCCTACGGCGGCAAAAAGGCGGTGGACGACTTGTCCCTGCACATCCGGCCGGGGGAGATCTATGGGTTTATCGGGCACAACGGGGCGGGCAAGACCACCACCCTGAAAAGCTGCTGCGGCATTTTGCAGTTCGACGAGGGGGACATCCTGGTGGACGGGGTGTCCATCCGGCAGGACCCCCTGGCCTGCAAGCGCCGGCTGGCCTACATCCCGGACAACCCCGACCTGTACGAGTATATGACCGGCATCCAGTACCTGGACTTTGTCGCGGATGTGTTCGGGGTGACGGCGGCGGACCGGGCCGGGCGCATCCGCCGCTACGGCGACGCCTTTGGCCTGACGGAGGACCTGGCCCAGCCGGTCAGCGCCTATTCCCACGGGATGAAGCAGAAGCTGGCCATCCTGTCGGCGCTGGTCCACGCGCCCCGGCTGCTGCTGATGGACGAGCCCTTCGTGGGGCTGGACCCCAGGGCGTCCCATCAGCTCAAGGTGCTGATGCGGCAGTTCTGCGGCGAGGGCGGGGCCATCTTTTTCTCCACCCACGTGCTGGAAGTGGCCGAGAAGCTCTGCGACAAGGTGGCCATCATCCGCGCCGGGCGCCTGGTCCGGGCGGGCACCATGGAGCAGGTCAAAGGCGACGACAGCCTGGAAGAAGTGTTCCTGGAGCTGGAAGGGGAGAAGGAAGGCTGAACCCCGCCGCCGGAGCGGACGGCGGGAGGAGCCGGACCGTCCCCTCTGCGTAAGGGAAGGGCGATGGGACGGCGCTGCAGGGGAGGCCCCGCGCCGCGTGCAAATGGCGGGGAGCCGGACCGTCCCCCCTGCGTAAGGGAAGAGCGATGGGACGGCGCTGGAGGGGAACCACAGACCCCTCAGCGACGGATCAACGGATAAGGAGGGGTACCATGCTGACCGTCCTATTGAAAAAGCAGTGGATGGAGATGACGGCGTCTTTGCGGCGCAGCAGCGTGACGGGCCGGGTGCGCACCGGGTGGAAGGCGGCGGCCTTCCTGGTGCTGGCGGCCTGCGTGGTGCTGCTGGTGATGGGCAGCGTGGGGGCGCTGGCCGCCCTGATCTGCCAGCCTTTGAGCGATGCCGGGCTGGACTGGCTGTATTTTGCCCTGATGGGGGCCGGGGCGCTGCTGGCGGGGGTGATGGGCGGCGGCTTTACCGCCTACGGCATCCTGTACTGCGCCCGGGACAACGAGCAGCTGCTGGCCCTGCCCATCCCGCCGGGGCTGATCCTGGCGGCGCGGATGGCCTCGGTCTGGCTGCTGGGCGCGGGGTACCTGGCGGTGATCCTGCTGCCGGCGTATGCCGTCTACTTTGCGCTGGGGGCGCACCCGGCGGCGGCCGCCCTGGCCCTGCTGCCGGTGACGGCCCTGCTGGCCTGCCTGACCCTGGCCGGCTCCTGCCTGGTGGGCTGGCTGGCGGCGGTGGCGGGCAGCCGTATCACCCGGTATAAGGCCGTCCTCAGTTTGTTTTACGCGGCGCTGATCCTGGTGCTTGCCTTCGGCTCGCAGTTTGCGGTGGGCAAGGGCATGCTCTGGCTGATGACCCACCTGGACCAGGCCGCCTCGGGCCTGCGGGCCGACGCGCAGGCCCTGTACCTGCTGGGCCGGGCTTCGCTGGGGGACCTGCCCGCCCTGGGCATCCTGGCGGCGGTGTCGCTGGGTGCGGCGGGGGCGGCCTGGCTGGCGCTGCGCCGCAGCTATTTGCGGATCATGACCACCCGCCGGGGCGGCCCCCGGGCTGTCTATCAGGAAAAACCGGCCCGCGCCCACAGCGTCCGCGCCGCGCTGCTGGCCCGGGAGCTGCGCCGCCTGGCCGGCTGCACCAGCTATATGGTCAACGGGCTGCTGGGCAGTTTGCTGCTGGCGGCGGCCGCCGTGGCTGCGGTGTGGAAGGCCGGGCTGCTGCGGGGGGCGCTGGCCCTGCTGCCCGGCCCCGCCGCCCTGGGCCCGGCGCTGGCGTGCGTGTCGGTCTGCTCGCTGGCGTCCATGAACCTGCTCACCCCGCCCTCGGTCTCGCTGGAAGGCGGGACCCTCTGGCTGATCCGGTCCCTGCCGGTGAGCCCCTGGCAGGCGCTGCGGGCCAAGCTGGACCTGCACATGGCCCTGACGCTGCCCCCCGCCCTGGCGGCGGCGGTCTGCCTGCTGTGGGCCGTGGGCAGCGGGCCGGCGGGCGCGCTGCTCGCCCTCGCGGCGGTGTGGCTGTACACCCTGCTGAGCGGGGCGCTGGGCCTTGTGCTGGGGCTCAAGCTGCCCAACCTGCACTGGACCAGCGAGACGGCCGCCGTCAAGCAGAGCGCGGCCCCGGTGCTCGCCCTGTTTGCCAACTGGGCGGTTTTGGCCCTGCTGGCCGGGCTGTGGTGGCTGGCCCGGGCGCCGCTGGGGGCCCTGGGCGGCCTGGCCGCCTGCTGCGCGGTGCTGGCCGCCTTCTGCGCCGGGACGCTGGCCTGGCTGCGCCGGGGCGGCGCCCGCGCCTGGCAGCGGCTGTAAAATACGTGTCCCGTCCATCCGCGCCTGGCGGCTGGGCGGGACTTTTTGGAATGTGCAGGAATGTGCGAAGAATCTGCAAAGAAATGGTAAACTGCCTTGCGGCCTGTGCCAAAACCTGCTACAATACAAGCAGAACGCTTTCCGAAAAATAGAAAAACATCTTTTTTCCTGCAAAAAATCCGGCCTCTGGTTCGTTATAAGGACAGAGACTTTTTTTGATACAGAGCCCTGTGACGGAGGTGCTTGAGATGAAGATACTGCTGACCACCGACTGGTGGACGCCTGCGGTCAACGGCGTCGTCCGGTCGGTGACCCTGCTGCGGCGTGAGCTCCTGGCCCTGGGCCACGACGTCAAGGTGCTGACCCTCTCGCCGGACAGCCACTCGTACGAGCGGGACGGCGTGATCTACCTGGGCAGCCTGAGCGCCGACCGGGTGTACCCCGGGGCGCGGGTCCGTTTTGCCGCATGGAACCGCTGGATGCGGGCCCTGACCGACTGGCGGCCCGACGTGATCCACTCGCAGTGCGAGTTCTCGACCTTTCTGCCGGCGTGGCAGCTGGCCCGGCGGTGCAACTGCCCCCTGGTGCACACCTACCACACCGCCTACGAAGATTACACCCGCTACCTGATCCCCAGCGAGCGCTGCGGCCATGTGGCGGTCAAAGAGCTGACCAAACTGTTCTCGGGCCGGTGCGACGCCATCCTGGCCCCCACCGGCAAGGTGGCCGCCATGCTGGACCAGTACGGGGTCAGCTGCCCGGTGTACACGGTGCCCACCGGCATCGACCTGGAGGCTTTCCGCCCCATCCCCCCGGAGGACAAGCCGGCCCTGCGCCGCGCCCTGGGCCTGCCGGAAGGGGAGCAGACCATCCTGGTCTCGGTGGGGCGCCTGGCTGCCGAAAAAAACCACGGCGAGCTGCTCCGCCTGCTGGCCAAAGAGCCGGCGGGCCAGCGGCCCCTGCTGCTGTTCGTGGGGGACGGCCCGGTCCGCGCCCAGCTGGAGCAGCAGGCCGCCGACCTGGGCCTGGTGGACCGGGTGATGTTTGCCGGCATGGTGCCCCCCACCGAGGTGGTGCGGTACTACCAGGCGGGGGATGCCTTTGTCTGCGCCTCCCAGAGCGAGACCCAGGGCCTGACCTACTTTGAGGCGCTGGCCTGCGGGCTGCCCACCATCGTCCGGGCGGACCCCTGCCTGGAGGGCGTGGTGGAAAACGGCGTCAACGGCTGGCAGTGGAAGGACGCCGCCGGCTTCCATGAGGCGCTGGCCGCCTTCTGCGCCGGGGGCGCGGTGCGGGCTGCGCTGCGCGCCGGCGCCCTTGCCACCGCCGAGCGGTACTCGGCCGCCCGGTTTGCCTCCCAGGCGCTGGAGGTCTACGCCGCCGCCCTGGACCGGCGCAGCCGGGTGCCCGGGGGGCTGCCCGCCAGCGTGCCGGCCGCGGCCTCGGGGGTGGGCTTCTTCCTGTGCCTGTGGCTGGGGGTGTGGGCCTGGCAAAAGGGCCTGCTCACCGACCTGGCCGCCCTGCAGGCCTGGGTGGCCGGTCTGGGGCCCTGGGCGGCGGCGGCCTTCGTCGCCTTCCAGGCGGTGCAGGTGGTGGTGCCCATCCTGCCCGGCGGGCTGGGATGCCTGGCCGGGGTGATCCTGTTCGGCCCGTGGTACGGCTTTGCCTACAACTACATTGGGATCTGCGCCGGGTCGCTGGCGGCTTTCGGGGTGGCCCGCTACTGCGGCCGCCCCCTGCTGGAGCGGATGTTCCCCCGCAAGCTGCTGCTGAAATACGACCGCTGGCTGGGCCAGAAGAGCTTTACCAAATGGTTTGCGCTGGCCATCTTTTTCCCGGTGGCGCCGGACGACTTTTTGTGCTACCTGGCGGGGACCACCTCCATGAACTGGGGGCAGTTCACCTTTATCATCCTGACCTGCAAGCCCTTTGCCATCGCGGCCTACAGCACCGGCCTGACGGTGGCCATGAACACGGTGCTGCGTTTGCTGTGACCTTTCGGGAGGCGCGAGAGATATGTCTGTCTGCATTTACCGGGGCGGCTACAACACGGTGCGCAAAAGCGGGGTGGGCAAGGCGCTGGAACACCAGGCCGCCGCCCTGAAAAGCGCGGGCCTGCCCCTGATCGACCAGATCCCGCCGGCCGGCCCTGAGGCCAGGGAGTGCGTGGTCCACCTGAACACCGTCCTGCCCAGCGCCCCGCTGGCGGCGGCCCGGGCCCACGCCCGGGGGTGCAAGGTGGTGTACTACGGCCACTCCACCATGGAGGATTTCCGCAACAGCTTTTTCGGCTCCAACCTGCTGGCGCCCCTGTTCAAGCGGTGGCTGATCTTCTGCTACCGGCAGGGGGATGTGGTCATCACACCCAGCGTCTACTCCCGGCGCATCCTGATGGGGTACAAGATCGGCAAGCCCATCTACACCCTCTCCAACGGGATCGACACCGGGTTCTTCCATCCGGACCCGGCCCGCGGGGCCCGCTTCCGGGAGCGGTACGGCCTGGCCGAAGGCCAGAAGTGCGTCATCTCGGTGGGGCACTGGATGGTGCGCAAGGGCCTGCCCGACTTTGTGGAGCTGGCCCGCCGGATGCCGGAGGTGCGCTTTATCTGGTTTGGCCAGACCGACCAGACCCTGCTCACCGAGGAGATCCGCCGCGCCATGGAGGCGGCCCCCGGCAACGTCCTGTTCGCGGGCTTTGTGGGGGCGGAGGACCTCTGCGACGCCTACTGCGGGGCGGACGCCTTCGCCTTTTTGAGCCATGAGGAGACCGAGGGCATCGTGGTGCTGGAGGCGCTGGCCTGCGGCATCCCCACCATCGTGCGGGACATCCCGGTCTACGCCAACTGGCTGGAGGACGGCAAGTCGGTCTACAAGGCCGCCAATGTGAACCAGTTCGAGGCCAAGCTGCGGGATATGCTCAACGGCCACCTGCCCAGCCTGAAAGAGGGCGGGATGGCGGTGGCCGAGGCCCGCAGCCTGGGGCAGATCGGCCAGGCGCTTTGCCGCATCTACGCTTCGGGCGGCTTTCTGGACGCGGCCATGACCGCCCCCGCCGCCGATACGCACACCGCCCGCAAACGGGCATAAAACCTTTCTATATCCCATATAGTAGCGATATGAACCTGCTTTTTTCGATCAACCGCAAATTCATCCCCCTGTGGGAGCAGTGCATGGCCACCATCCTGCGCCACGGCGGGGCCGCGCACTACGACCTCTACGTCCTGCACTCCGACCTGACGGGGGAGGACGGGGCCCGGATGCAGGCGGCCCTGCGCCCCCAGGACAGCTGCACCCTGGTCCGGGTGCCGGATGGCCTGTTTGAGGGCTTCCCCGAGACGGGGCGCTACCCCGTCCAGATCTATTACCGGCTGGCCGCGCCTTTGCTGCTGCCCGAGGCGCTGAACCGCATCCTCTACCTGGATGTGGACACGGTGGTCCTCAACAGTCTGGAGCCCCTGTACACCTCCGACTTTGCGGGGGCGGCCTTTATGGCATGCAGCCACACCCGCAAGTTCCTGGACAAGGTCAACCAGGCCCGCCTGGGCCTGGAGGACGGGGTGCGCTACCTCAACTCGGGCGTGCTGATGATGGACCTGGCCCTGCTGCGCCGGACCCTGCGCCTGGAGGACATCCGGGACTACGCCGGACGGTACAAAAACAGGCTGATCCTGCCCGACCAGGACATCCTCACCGGCCTGTTCGGCGACAAGGCCCTGGTGCTGGACAGCCGGATCTACAACATGACCGACCGGCTGTACGTCCGGTGCAGCGCCCTGCCCTCCGAGCGGCTGAGCCTGGACTGGGTGCGCCAGAACACGGTGGTGGTCCACTATCTGGGCAAGCCCAAGCCCTGGCAGAAGAACTACATCGGCCCCCTGGGCGTGTTCTACCAGGAAGAGCTGGCCCTGACCCGCGCCGCAGCCGAAGAAGCCTGAACCACAACGCGAAACAGCCCCTGCCCGCTGACGGGCAGAGGCTGCTTTTTTATGGGAAGTCCGGGCTTACTCGATGCCGGTCACCTTGTAGTCTTTGGCTTCCACGGCTTGGGTCAGGACGTCGTCGGCCACGCCGGCGTTCAGGGTGACGACGGCGGTGCCGGCGGTGTGGCTGACCTGCGCCGCGTCCACCTGGGGCAGGGCCTCCAGGGCTTTCTTGACGGTGGCCTCGCAGTGGCCGCACATCATGCCTTCGATCTTGATGGTCTTTTTCATGGCAGTTACCTCCGTAGGATTGTTGATGATGGGACAGACAGCCGGCTTGGGTTCGGGTGCAGGGGGCAGCTCGACGGGCCGGATGGCTTTATCTTTTTTGGGGCTGTGCAGGTCGAACAGGTTCAGCCGCAGGGCGTTGGACACCACGCAGAAGCTGGACAGGCTCATGGCCGCCGCGCCGAACATGGGGTTCAGCGTCAGGCCCAGGGGAATCAGCAGGCCGGCCGCCAGCGGGATGCCGATGACGTTGTAAATGAACGCCCAGAACAGGTTTTCGTGGATGTTGCGCAGGGTAGCCCGGGACAGGCGGATGGCCGCGGGCACGTCGGACAGGCGGCTGTTCATCAGGACCACGTCGGCGGCGTCGATGGCCACGTCGGTGCCGGCCCCGATGGCGATGCCGGTGTCGGCGCGGGTCAGGGCGGGGGCGTCGTTGATGCCGTCGCCCACCATGGCCACCTTGCCCTTTTCACTCAGGGCGCGGATTACGCTCTCCTTGCCGTCGGGCAGCACCCCGGCGATGACCTGGTCCACGCCCGCCTGTTTGCCGATGGCCTCAGCGGTGCGCTGGTTGTCGCCGGTCAGCATGACCACCCGGATGCCCATGGCCTGCAGCTGGCGGATGGCGTCGGGGCTGTCCTCCTTGATGGTGTCGGCCACCGCGATGACCCCCAGCAGCCGGCCCTCCCCGCCAAAGAAGAGGGGGGTCTTGCCCTGTTCGGCCAGCGCCTGGGCCTGCCCGGCCAGGGCGGCGGGGACGGGGGCCTGGGTCTGGATGAAGCTGAGGCTGCCGGCATAGACGCTGCGGCCGGCCAGCTTGGCGGTCAGGCCGTTGCCGGGCAGGGCGGCAAAGTCGGTCACCTCAGGGGGGTCCAGCTGGCGGGCGGCGGCGTAAGCCAGCACCGCCCGGGCCAGGGGATGCTCGCTCTTTTGCTCCAGGGCGGCGGCCAGGGTCAGCAGCTCGCCCTCGGTGACGCCCTCCGCCGGCAGCAGGTCGGTGACTTCCGGCTCGCCCCGGGTGATGGTGCCGGTCTTGTCCAGGGCCACGATCTGGGTGCGGCCCGCCGCCTCGAGGGAGGCCGCCGTCTTGAACAGGATGCCGTTTTTGGCCCCCAGCCCGTTGCCCACCATGATGGCCACCGGGGTGGCCAGGCCCAAAGCGCAGGGGCAGCTGATGACCAGCACCGAGATGCCCCGGGCCAGGGCGAAGGCCAGGTCCCGGCCCAGCAGCAGCCAGGCCGCCGTGGTGACCACCGCGATGGCGATGACCGCGGGGACGAACACCCCCGACACCCGGTCGGCGATCTTGGCGATGGGGGCCTTGGTGGCGGCGGCGTCGCTGACCATCCGGATGATCTGGGACAGGGTGGTGTCCTCGCCCACGCGGGTGGCCTCGCAGCGCAAAAAGCCCGACTGGTTGACGGTGGCGGCCGAGACGGCGTCCCCGGGGGCCTTGTCCACCGGGATGCTCTCGCCGGTCAGGGCGCTCTCGTTGACGGCGCTGGCGCCTTCCAGCACCAGGCCGTCCACCGGGATGTTCTCGCCGGGCCGCACCACGAACTGGTCGCCCCGGCGCACCTGCCCGATGGGGACGGTGACCTCGCTGCCATCCCGCAGCAGGGTGGCGGTCTGGGGGGCTAGCTTCATCAGGCTTTTCAGGGCGTCGGTGGTCTTGCCCTTGGAGCGGGCCTCCAGCATCTTGCCCACCGTGATGAGGGTGAGGATCATGGCGGCCGACTCGAAGTACAGCTCCATCATGTACTCCATCACCCGGGCGCCGTCCCCGTGCAGCTGGGCGTCGGTCATGACAAAGACGGCGTAGGTGCTCCACACAAAGGACGCCGAGGACCCCAGGGCCACCAGGGTGTCCATGTTGGGCGCGCCGTGGGCCAGGCTCTTGAAGCCGCTGACGAAGAACTTCTGGTTGATGACCATGACGGCGACGGCCAGCAGCATCTGGACCAGGGCCACCGCCACATGGTTGCCCTCGAACCAGGCGGGCAGGGGCCAGCCCCACATCATATGCCCCATCGAGAAGTACATCAGCACCAGCAGAAAGCCCAGGGAGGCGATCAGCCGCCGCTTGAGCCGGGGCGTTTCGTGGTCGGCCAGGGCGTCCAGGGCCGCGCCGGCGTCGGAGGCGGGGGCGGCCCCGGCGGCCTGTTTGGGGCTGGCGCCGTAGCCGGCTTCCTCCACCGCCCGGACGATCGCGTCGGGGCTGGCGGTGCCCTCCACCCCCATGGAGTTGGTCAGCAGGCTGACCGAGCAGGCTGTCACCCCCGGCACCTTGCTGACCGCTTTTTCCACCCGGGCGCTGCAGGCCGCGCAGCTCATCCCGGTCACGTTGTATTGTTCCATTGTTTCCTCCTTGCGGGCGGGGTCACTTCATCAGCCGCTGGATCACCCGCACCAGCTCGTCCACGGCCTCGTAGCGGCCGGCCTCCAGGTCGTCCACCACGCAGGTGCGGATGTGCTGGCCCAGCAGCTC
>ERZ1090863.293-NODE-293-length-30313-cov-30.097627_pt1 | contig 30313 bp, 23 predicted proteins | sample MGYA00478480_ERZ1090863 | MGnify/ENA primary metagenome ERZ1090863 (study PRJEB33644, sample SAMEA5815746) | chicken gut metagenome | biome: Chicken; feature: Gastrointestinal Tract; material: Caecum | place: Ireland | collected 2019-01-01 | study: A study of the...
GTACCTCGCGGAGAATTCAAAACGGCATCGCTGTCACCAAGGTCATTGGCAGCAAAATGGGTGTTTCGATGCGGCTTGGCATGATCTCCTTTGGGATCTCCCTGGTGATCGGCCTGCTGCTGGGCGTCGTGCAGGCCGCCTTTAAGGACAAATGGCCTGACTGGCTGGGTACGGTTTACACCGTCATCGTCAACGCGGTGCCCTCCCTGGTGGTTTATTCTCTCGTATTGGTGCTCGGTTCCAAGTACCTTGGCTTCCCGTCTCTGTATTCGTCCCGCAATGTGGGACCGTCCAGCGTGCTGCCCATCGTCAGCCTGTCGCTGGCATCCATTGCCAGCTACGCGCTGTGGATGCGGCGGTATATGGTGGATGAAATGACGCGGGACTATATCAAGCTGGCCAAGGTCAAGGGCCTGAGCTACAGCCAGATCATGTTCCGGCACGTGCTGCGCAATGCGCTGGTGCCCATGGTCCAGTTCATCCCCCAGGCGCTGTTGCTGACGGTTGCCGGTTCGCTGCTGGTAGAGCAGTTCTATTCCGTGCCCGGCATGGGTCCCCTGCTGACCGACGCCATCAAGCGGTATGACACCAGTGTCGTGCAGACCGTGGTCATGTTCTACGCTGCCCTGAGCATTGTGGGCATCTTCCTGGGCGACGTGCTGATGATGCTGGTCGATCCGCGCATCACTATTTCGGAAAAAGGGGGTAACCGTTAATGGCCAAAGCATCGGATTTTGCGGGCAAAAAAGACGACGAGCTGTTTTACGTCGTTGAATATTCGCCCGAAGAGGCCGAGCGCATCGGTTACTCCAACTATTCCTACTGGGGCTCGGTATTCAAGAGCTTTTTGAAGAACAAGGCTGCGGTCTTTTTCCTCATTCTGTTCTTGGCGCTGACAATCTTTTCCTTCATTGCGCTGGCAATCGGCAAGTACGATTACCAGACCCTGGTCACTGACTCCACGCTGGCTTTCAAGAAGCCGAACGGCGAGTATTGGTTCGGTACCGACAACCTGGGCCGTGACTACTGGTGCCAGGTGTGGTACGCCACCCAGGTGTCCATCCGGCTGGCCCTGATCGTCGCCGTGGGCGAGAGCATCGTGGGCGTCATTTTCGGCCTGGTATGGGGCTATGTCCGCTCGTTGGACCGCCTGTTTACAGAGATCTACAACCTGTTTGACAGTGTGCCCTATATCATCTATATGACCCTGATTGCCCTGATGGTGGGCCAGAGCTTCACCATCATGGCGGTGTCCATGGTCGCGATCGGCTGGCTGCCGATGGCGCGCCGGGTGCGCAACATGGTGTTCATGTACCGCGACCGGGAGTATAACCTGGCTTCCCGGTGCCTGGGCACCCCGCTGTGGCGTGTTCTGACCAAGAACATCCTGCCCTACCTGGTGTCGGTCATCATCCTGCGCATGGCGCAGAGCATCCCCGCCACCATCAACCTGGAATCGACGCTGTCTTACCTGGGCCTGGGCCTGGGCATCGACACGCCGTCCCTGGGCCTGCTGCTGGCCAAAGTGCGCGGCTTCTTCCTGGATTACCCGTACCTGCTGATCTTCCCCGCGTCCATCGTGTCCATCATTTCGATTGCATTCTATATCATGGGCAACGCTTTCTCGGACGCATCTGACCCGCGCAATCACGTTTAAGGAGAGATAGAACATGGATAAAAAAGCGATCATCTCTGCCCGCGACGTGGAGATCCAGTTCAGCCTGCGCGGCCGGACCCTGAAGGCCATCCGCAAGTGCTCCCTCGACCTGTACGAGGGCGAGACGCTGGCCATCGTGGGCGAGTCGGGCTCGGGCAAGAGCGTGTTCACCAAGACCTTTGTGGGTATGCTGGACGTCAACGGCAAGATCACCGGCGGCAGCATTATGTACGAGGGCCGCGACATGACCAAGTTCACCGAAAAGGACTGGCTGGGCGTGCGCGGCAAAAAGATCTCGATGGTGATGCAGGACCCGATGACCAGCCTGAACCCGCTGAAAAAGATCGGCAAGCAGATCCAGGAGAGCATCGAGCATCACCAGGGCCTGAAGGGCGAAGCCGCCAAGAAGGCCGCCATCGAGATGCTGGGCAAGGTAGGCATCCCCGACCCCGAGCGCCGGTACGAGCAGTACCCCCACGAGTTCTCGGGCGGTATGCGCCAGCGCGTGGTCATCGCCATTGCGGCGGCCTGCAAGCCCCAGGTGCTGATCTGCGACGAGCCCACCACCGCCCTGGATGTGACCATCCAGGCCCAGATCCTGCAGCTGATCCGCGATCTGCAGAAGGAGCTGGGGATGTCGGTCATCTACATCACCCATGACCTGGGTGTTGTGGCCAACGTGGCCGACCGTGTGGCCGTCATGTACGCAGGCCAGATCGTGGAGTACGGCACCGTGGAAGAGATCTTCTACGACGCATGGCACCCCTACACCTGGGCCCTGCTGCAGGCTCTGCCGCAGCTGGGCGTCAAGGGCGAGCAGCTGCCCACCATCGACGGCACCCCGCCCAACCTGTTCAACGACATCCACGGCGACGCCTTTGCCCCCCGCAACAAGAAGGCCCTGGCCATTGACTTTGTCAAGGAGCCGCCCTTCTTTGATGTGTCGCCCACCCACGCCGCCAAGACCTGGTATCTGGACCCCCGGGCGCCCAAGATCGAGCGCCCCCACTCGATCCAGAACCTGCGCAAGAAAATGATGGAGGACCACGCCAATGGCTGAAAGAGAAAAGCTCATTGAACTGAAGGACCTCCAGATCTCCTTCGGCTCGGGCCGGCGCAAGTTCGTGGCCGTGGACCATGTCAACTTCGACATCTACAAGGGCGAGACCTTCTCCCTGGTGGGTGAGTCGGGCTCGGGCAAGACCACCATCGGCCGCGCCATCACCCGCATCAACCCCACTTCCGGGGGCGAGATCCTCTTCAAGGGCCGCAAGATCAACGGCAAGATCCCCAAGGAGCTGGACCAGGAAGTCATCCGCAAATGCCAGATGATCTTCCAGGACCCCATGGCCTCCCTGAACGAGCGCGCCAAGGTGGAGTATATCATCGCCGAGGGCCTGCTGAACTTCCACCTCTACAAGGACCAGAACGACCTGCACGAAAAGGTCATGGCGGCCCTGCACGAGGTGGGCCTGCTGCCGGAGTTTGCCTCCCGCTTCCCCCACGAGTTTTCGGGCGGGCAGCGGCAGCGCATCGGCATCGCGCGGGCCCTGATCATGGAGCCGGAGTTCATCGTGGCGGACGAGCCCATCTCGGCGCTGGATGTTTCCATCCGCGCCCAGGTGCTCAACCTGCTGAACAACCTCAAGGCCTCCCGCGGGCTGACCTATCTGTTCATCGCCCACGACCTGTCGGTGGTCCGCTTCATCTCGGACCGCATCGCCGTCATCAGCAAGGGCCGCATTGTGGAGCTGGCCGGGACGGAAGAGCTCTTCCGCCACCCCCTGCACCCCTACACCAAGGCTCTGCTGTCGGCGGTGCCCATCCCGGACCCCGCCCTGGAAAAGAAAAAGCGCCTGCTGGTGTACGATCCCTCCGTCCATGATTACTCGGTGGACAAACCCATGTGGCAGGAGATCGCCAACGGACACTACGTCTACGGCAACCAGAAGGAGCTGGAGGGCTACCGCAAGGAATACGAGGCCCAGCGCCCGTAACCCTGCCCCCGCCTGAAAAGGCATCCCCCGCAACGCAAAGGCCCCGCAGCCTGCCGGAATCCCGGCGCTGCGGGGCCTTTTTGATCCCCATACAAAAAGCCCCGCGGGCCGTGTGCGCTCACACCGCCTGCGGGGCCTCGTATTTGGATTTTTGTGCGGGAGCCAGGGGCGTTCCTTAGCTGCGGACAATCAGGCTCTTGCCGGTCATTTCCTTGGGCTGGGGGACGCCCATCAGCTCCAGCATGGTGGGCACCAGGTCCGAAAGGACGCCGCCCTCCCGCAGCTGGAAGTCGTTGCCGGCGCCGATCACCACACAGGGCACAGGGTTGGTGGTGTGGGCGGTGAAGGGGGTGCCGTCCTCGTTCTTCATCTTGTCGGCGTTGCCGTGGTCGGCGGTCAGGATCACCTTGCCGCCGGCGGCCAGCACCGCGTCGATCACCTTGCCGGCACACTGGTCCACGGCCTCCACGGCCTTGACGGCAGCGTCAAACACGCCGGTGTGGCCCACCATGTCGCAGTTGGCGAAGTTCAGGATGATGACGTCGTACTTGCCGCTCTCGATCCGCTTGACGCACTCCTCGGCCACTTCGGGGGCGCTCATCTCGGGCTTCAGGTCGTAGGTGGCCACCTTGGGGCTGGGGATAACGCAGCGGTCCTCGCCGGCGAAGGGCTCTTCCCGGCCGCCGTTGAAGAAGAAGGTGACGTGGGCGTACTTCTCGGTCTCGGCGATGCGCAGCTGGGTCATGCCCAGGTTGGAGATATACTCGCCCATGACGTTGGTCAGGTCCACCGGGGGATAGGCCACCTCGCAGTTGGGCATGGTGGCGTCGTACTCGGTCATGCAGACGTAGTGGACGGGGAAGCGGCCATACCGCCGCTCGAAGCCGTTGAACTCGTCGTCCACGAAGATGCGAGTCATCTGGCGGGCGCGGTCCGGCCGGAAGTTGATGAACACCACCGTGTCCCCTTCGGCCACGCGACCGCCCTCGCAGGTGACGCAGGGCACCACGAACTCGTCGGTGACGCCGTTGGCATAGCTGCGCTCGATGCACTCTTTCCAGTTGCCGGCCTTCTCGCCCTCGCCGTAGACAAAGGCGGCGTAGGCTTTCTCCTCACGGTCCCAGTTCTTGTCGCGGTCCATGGCGTAGTAGCGGCCGGTGACGGTGGCGATCTTGCCGATGCCGATGGCGTCCAGCTTGTCCTGGACGTTCTGCAGGAAGTGCTCGCCGTCGTGGGGGTCGGTGTCGCGGCCGTCCATGATGGCATGGACGTACACGTCTTTGGCGCCCAGGGCCTTGGCCATATCCAGCAGGCCGAACAGGTGCTCCTCATGGCTGTGGACGCCGCCGGTGCCCATCAGGCCCATGAAGTGGATGGCCTTGCCCGCGTCGATGGCCGCCTTCATGTTGCGGACCAGGACGGGGTTCTTCTGCATCTCACCGTCCTGGATGGACTTGGTGATCAGGGTCAGCTGCTGGTAGACGATGCGGCCCGCGCCGATGTTGGTGTGGCCTACCTCCGAGTTGCCCATCTGGCCGTCGGGCAGGCCCACGCTCATCCCCGACGCACCGATGGTGACATGGGGGCAGGTGGCGAACAGGTGGTCGATATAGGGGGTCTTGGCGGCGGCGATGGCGTTGCCATAGGTCTGGTCCGGCACCCAGCCGAAGCCGTCAAGGATGCAGAGCATCATGGGTTTCTTTGCCATAGTTTACAAATCCTCGGTTTCTAGTTTGTCTGTTTTGCTGGGCTCAGCCCTTGGAGGCCGCGTTGACGATCACGGCGAAGTCGGGCGCCTTCAGGGAAGCGCCGCCGATCAGGCCGCCGTCCACGTCCTTCTTGCTTACCAGCTCGTCGCAGTTCTTGGCGTTCATGCTACCACCGTACTGGATGGTGGTGGCCTCAGCCACGGCCTCGCCGTACAGCTCGCCGATCACCTTGCGGATCTGGGCACAGACCTCCTCGGCCTGGTCCGCGGTCGCGGTCTTGCCGGTGCCGATGGCCCAGACGGGCTCGTAGGCGATGACCACGTTGGCCATCTGCTCGGGGGTGACGTCCCGCAGGGCGATCTTGGTCTGCATCCGGACCAGCTCCTCGGTGACGCCCTCTTCCCGCTGCTGCAGGCTCTCGCCCACGCAGATGATGGCCTTCAGGCCGGCGTTCAGGGCGGCCAGGGCCCGCTTGTTCACGGTCTGGTCGGTCTCGGCGAAGTACTGGCGGCGCTCGGAGTGGCCCACGATGACGTACTCCACGCCCAGGTCCACCAGCATGTCGGCGCTGATCTCGCCGGTGTAGGCGCCGGACTTTTCAAAGTGGACGTTCTCGGCGCCCACGTGGATGTTGGTGCCCTTGGTCTTGGCCACGGCGGTGACCAGGTCGGTGTAGGGGGTGCAGATGACCACCTCGCAGCTGGCGTCCTTGACGGCGGGGATCAGCTCGTCGATCAGGGCAGCGGCCTCGGTGGCGTTCTTGTTCATCTTCCAGTTGCCGGCGATGATCGCCTTGCGCTTTGCTTTATCCATCGTATGTTCTCCTTATCCTTTGCCTTGCCTCAAACAAAAGAGTGCGGCGGCGCATGGCCGCCGCACCCGTCGCAGGCTTGTGAAATGTGGTCGATTTATGCGTTCTGGATGACCGCGATGCCGGGCAGCTCCTTGCCCTCCAGGTACTCCAGGGAGGCGCCGCCGCCGGTGGAGATGTGGGTCATCTTGTCGCCCAGGCCCATCTGCTGGACGGCTGCCGCGCTGTCGCCGCCGCCGATGACGGTGGTGGCGTCGCTCTCAGCCATAGCCTTGGCCACAGCCAGGGTGCCGGCTGCCAGGGTCGGGTTCTCGAACACGCCCATGGGGCCGTTCCAGACCACGGTCTTGGAAGCCTTGACCGCGTCGGCAAACAGCTTCATGGTCTCGGGGCCGATGTCGCAGCCTTCCATGTCGGCGGGCATCTGGCTGATGGGGTAGACGGTGGTGTCCACCGCGGCGTCGATGGGATCGGGGAAGTCCTTGACGCAGACGGTGTCCACAGGCAGCAGCAGCTTGACGCCGTTGGCCTTGGCCTTTTCCATCATCTCCTTGCAGTAGTCGATCTTGGAGTCGTCGCACAGGCTCTTGCCGATCTCATAGCCCTGGGCCTTGATGAAGGTGTAGGCCATGCCGCCGCCGATGATGAGGGTGTCCACCTTCTCCAGCAGGTTGGAGATGACGTTCAGCTTGTCCGCGACCTTGGCGCCGCCCAGGATGGCGGTGAAGGGACGGACGGGGTCGTTGACGGCGTTGCCCAGGTAGCGGATCTCCTTCTCCATCAGGTAGCCCACGGCGGTGTCCTTGATGTAGTCGGTGACGCCGGCGGTGGAGCAGTGGGCGCGGTGGCAGCTGCCGAAGGCGTCGTCCACGTAGGCGTCGGCCAGGCTGGCCAGCTCCTCCGAGAAGGCGGGGACGTTCTTGGTCTCCTCCTTGCGGAAGCGGGTGTTCTGCAGCAGGACCACGTCGCCGTTGTTCATGGCGGCGACAGCGGCCTTGGCCTGCTCGCCCACCACGTTGTCATCGTCTGCAAAGACGACCTCCTTGCCCAGCTTTGCGCTCAGGGCCTTGGCGACGGGGGCCAGGCTGAACTTGGCCTCGGGGCCGTTCTTGGGTTTGCCCAGATGGCTGCACAGGATGACCTTTGCGCCGTCGTTGACCAGCTTCTGGATGGTGGGCATCGCCGCATTGATGCGGTTCTCGTTGGTGATGACGCCGTCCTTCATGGGGACGTTGAAGTCGCAGCGGACAAGGACTTTCTTGCCGCAGTAATTCTCGTCGTCGATGGTCTTCTTACCTAAACCCATTGTTCTAAACTCCTCTCAAATCGTTTTACTTGCCTGAAGTGAGTTTTGCATCGTCGGGTTTCCCCGTGGATACTTCTATTATATACAAATGCGGTGTGCAAAGCAAGAAGTTCTTGCCCGGATTGTCAAAAAAGTCTCATTCTGCGGGGCAAAGGCGGGCCGCCTAAAATAAACAGCAAAAAACCATATTGCCACTGCCCGGCCCCCGGGGCTATAATAGGCGTATCGGATATCCCCTGCAAGCAAAGGAGGACGCTTTTATGGACAAACCCGTATTGGTCGTGTTGGCTGCCGGGATGGGCAGCCGCTACGGCGGAATGAAGCAGCTCGACCCCGTGGGCCCGGGCGGGCAGATCATCATCGACTACTCGATCTACGACGCCCGGCGCGCCGGTTTTGAAAAGGTGATCTTCATCATCCGCAAGGAGAACGAGGCCGACTTCCGGCAGGTGATCGGGGACCGGCTGTCCCACCTGATGGAGGTGGAGTACGCCTTCCAGTCGCTGGAGGACCTGCCCGCCCCCTACGCCGTGCCGGAAGGCCGGACCAAGCCCTTTGGCACCGGGCAGGCGGTGCTCAGCGCCCGGGAGCTGATCCATGGGCCCTTTGCCGTCATCAACGCGGACGACTACTACGGCCCCGAGGCCTTCCGGGTGATCTACGACTACCTGTCCACCCACGCCGACGGCGACAAGTACCAGTTCTGCATGGTGGGCTACCAGGTCAAAAACACCGTGACCGAAAACGGCAGCGTCTCCCGGGGCGTCTGCGAGGTGGGCCCGGACGGGATGCTGACCAGCGTCACCGAGCGGACCAAGATCGTCCAGGCGCCGGACGGCGTCATCCGCTACGCCGACGGCGACGCCTGGGTGGACCTGCCGGGGGACACCCTGGTCAGCATGGGCTGCTGGGGCCTGACGGCCAGCTTCATGCAGGAGGCGCAGGCGCGGTTCTCCGCCTTCCTGGCCGGGAACCTGCCCACCAACCCCCTCAAGTGCGAGTATTTCCTGCCCACCATCGTCTCCGACCTGATCGCAGACGGCAAGGCCCAGGTCAAAATGCTGCACAGCCACGACAAATGGTACGGCGTCACCTACCGGGAGGACAAGCCCGGCGTGGTGGCGGCCCTGGCCCGCCTGACCGAGAAGGGCGTCTACCCCAAGACCTTCTGATCCCCCGCCTGTTTCCCGCCTGTGCGCCGGCCGCTCAGACGGGATTTTTTGCTGCCCCGGCGGCCTGCGGCGCGGGGCGGATGCCGTGGGCGGCCAGGATCTCCTCGCAGCTCAGGCCGTATTTGCGGGCGATGTCCCGGGCGTAGCTCAGGCCGTCCGGGGTGGTGCGCAGCACCCGGTAGCTGCGGGTGCCGTCGGCCACGTTTTCCATCTGGGCCACCAGGTTGTCGATGCAGCCGGTGCGGCCGGGAACGGCGTTGAACCGGGCCACCTGCTGGGTCAGCTCGTGGATGTGGGTGACGTACACCCCGCCGCAGCCGATCACCGCAATGGCCGACAGCACCTCCCCGGCGATGAAGCTGCCCTCCAGGAGGCTGGTGGAGCTGAAGCTCTCGTCCATCAAAAGCAGGTCGTCGCCCTGCAGCTGGGTCAGGATCTGGCTCATCCGGGCGCACTCGCTCTCCAGGCGGCCCTTGCCGTAGTTGTCCTCGTCCGAGGCGGGGAAATGGGTGAAGATGCACCGCGCCGGGCTCATCACCGCGGCCCGGGCAGGCACCAGTAGCCCCAGCTGGAACAGGGCCTGGGCCATCCCCACCGAGTAGCAGAAGATGGATTTGCCCCCGTGGTTGGGCCCGGTGACCAGGTAAAAGCGGCCCCGGTCGTCGTAGGTGAAGTCGTTGGCCACCACCGCCTGCCCCTCGCTGCGCAGCACCAGCATGGGGTTGTAGACGTCCTGCAGGCGGAGGGCCTTGTCCTCCATGGGGCGGATGGCGGGGCGGCAGAGGGCGCAGCCCCGGCCCCGCAGCTCCAGCAGGAAGGCCGACGCCGCCGACAAAAACCGGAAGTCGTCCAGCAGCCCGATGAAGAAGGACGTCTCGTCCCGGAAATACTGGTCGATGACCGGCTCCCAGCTGCGGATGGTTTTGGCAAAGGCGTTGTCCAGCGCCCGGCAGACCGCCTGGTCCAGGGCGTGTTTTTCCTCCTCCCGGGCGGACTTGGCCAGGTTGGCAAAGCCCGAGATGCAGACCATGGGGTCGCTCTTGTCCCGGCCCAGCAGCTTGTCCAGCACGCTGCCCTGACGGTATTTTTCGGTGTTCAGGGCCAGCAGCCCCACCTCGGTCACCCGGAGGGTGCCGTCCAGGTTGACCCCCAGGGCGATGCTTTTGACATGGCCGATCTGGTACTGGGTCTTTTCCAGCTGGGCGGTCAGGGCGCGGTAGTCCGCGCTCTGGCGGCGGGCCTCCACCTCGTCCCGCAGGGCGGCAAAGCCGGCGCTGCGGATGGGCGCGTCCGCCAGCCGGGCGTGGAACAGCTCCACCAGTTCCAGATACAGCTCCAGATAGCGCACCGAAGCCAGGCTGCTTTCCACCGTGGAGGAGGAGCTGTTCAGCACCTTGCGCATCTCGGCGGCGTCCCGCGCAGCAGGGGCAGCGCGTCCCGGATCAGGCCCCGCAGGGCCTCGCTCTCCACCAGGTCGGCCACCACATCCAGCCGCCAGGCCAGCACCTCGGTGTCGGTGGTGTAAAATTGTTCCAGCCGCAGATCGGGCAGGCCCCGCCAGCTCTCCCGCCGGACCGAGACCATCTGGTCGATCTGCAACGTGTGGAAAAAGCTGGAGTCGGGCACCGGCGTGCCCCGTGCGGGCTTGTGCGGCGGATACAGCAGGCGGAAACTCTCCCGCCCGCCCTGTGTTTTGTCTGGCATGGCCATTCCCCTCCCCTGTTGCCTTGCGGCCTTACGTCTTGGATACAGCCCTATTAAACACCCGCCGGGGCCAAAAGTCCAGCGCAGAAGCAACAAAAAAAGGGCCGCCAGCCCGAAAGCTGGCGGCCCTGCTCAGGTCTTTGGTGTACCCTCCGAACTTAGCAGTTCTCGGCGAAGTACTTGATGGTGCGGACCATCTGAGAGGTGTAGCTGTTCTCGTTGTCGTACCAGGACACGACCTGAACCTGATAGGTGTCGTCGTCGATCTTGGCGACCATGGTCTGGGTGGCGTCGAACAGAGAGCCGTAGCGCATGCCGATGACGTCGGAGGAAACGATCTGGTCCTCGTTGTAGCCGAAGGACTCAGAAGCGGCAGCCTTCATGGCGGCGTTGATGGACTCCTTGGTCACGTCCTTGCCCTTGACGACAGCCACCAGGATGGTGGTGGAGCCGGTGGGGACGGGCACACGCTGGGCAGAGCCGATCAGCTTGCCATTCAGCTCGGGGATGACCAGGCCGATGGCCTTGGCAGCGCCGGTGCTGTTGGGGACGATGTTCTGGGCGCCGGCACGAGCGCGGCGGAGGTCACCCTTGCGCTGGGGGCCGTCCAGGATCATCTGGTCGCCGGTGTAGGCGTGGACGGTGGTCATGATGCCGGACACCACGGGATAAGCCTTGTTCAGGGTATCGGCCATGGGAGCCAGGCAGTTGGTGGTGCAGGAAGCAGCGGAGATGACCTGGTCTTCCTTGGTCAGGGTCTTCTCGTTGACGGAGTAGACGATGGTCTTCAGGTCATTGCCGGCAGGAGCGGAGATGACGACCTTCTTGGCGCCAGCAGCGATGTGAGCCATGCTCTTGTCCTTGCTGGTGTAGAAGCCGGTGCACTCCAGAACGACGTCAACGTTCAGCTCGCCCCAGGGGCAATCCTTGGCGTCCTTAATGGCGTAGATCTTGATCTCCTTGCCGTCGACGACGATGGAGTCCTCGGTGGAAGAAACGGTGTGCTTGTTCTCGCCGATCTTGCCGCAGAAGGAGCCCTGGGCGGTGTCGTACTTCAGCAGGTGAGCCAGCATCTTGGGGCTGGTCAGGTCGTTGATGGCGACGACCTCGTAACCCTCAGCGTCGAACATCTGACGGAAAGCCAGACGGCCAATGCGGCCAAAACCATTGATAGCAACTCTTACAGCCATTTTATAGTACCTCCTAAAATTTTTACCCTTGGAATCCGGATAAATTTCACGGTGTCTTTATTATAGAACAAAAATCCCAAACCTTCAAGTGCCTGCCAAACAAATAACAAGCCATTTTCTATTTTTGTCAGTTTTATATTTTTTTGTTCCATAATTTTCAGCAATTTTAGCAAATCAACCAGCGGCGTGGTTGCCGCGCCGCAGGGGCCCGGGCTGCGCGCAAAACAGGGCGCACGCCCCGCCCAGCAGCCCCAGCGCCGCCAGGCCCCAGTCCCCCGGGCCCGCCGGCAGCAGGACGCACCGGGGCAGCTGCCAGGCCAGGCACAGCACCCAGGCCAGCAGCCCGCAGCGGCACAGGTTTTTGGGGTTGGGCGCATCGGGCAGGCAGACCGCCCGCAGCAGCGCCCCCAGCAGCAGCAGGGCCGCCAGCTGCTGCCACACCGCCGAGGTGGGGATGGTGCGGTGCCAGCTGGAACCGTTGGTCATAAAGCTGGCCAGCACGTCCCAGGCAAACACCAGGCTGCCCAGCACCCCCAGCCAGGCCGGGGGCGGGGCGGAGGCGCTGCGGCGCTGGCTGCGCAGCCCGGCCAGCAGCCAGTGCTGGCCCAGGCACTCCAGCCAGAGGGCGCACAGCACCCCCAGCGCCCCATGGACGGCGCCCGCAGGCCCCGTCCCGCCCAGCAGGTCCAGACCGCCCTGGATCAGGTACAGCGCGCCGGCCGCAAAAGCCGGCAAACTCAGGGCCAGAGCGGCCCCCCGGGTGCGGGGGCGCTCCACCGCCGCAGCGGACGCGCCCGGCAGCCCCCCCGCCAGCAGGGCCAGCCCTGCCGCGAGGGCCAGCGCAAGATACCGCGCCCAGACCGGGCCGGCGGTCACAAGACCGGTGTCCAGGTCGGTCCACAGGGCCAGGTCGGCCCAGCGCAACGCCCCCAACAGGATGCCGGCGGTCAACACGCCGGCCACATAGTTCCGCATGGCTTACCGCTCCTCAAGAGGCTTGTAGCGCTGCCGGACGCCCAGATACTTGTAGGCCGGGCGGATGATCCGGTTGGCAAAGACCACTTCTTCGATCCGGTGGGCGCACCAGCCGGGCAGGCGGGCAATGGCGAACAGCGGGGTGTACAGGTCCTCCGAGATGCCCAGCATCTGGTAGATCAGGCCGCTGAACAGGTCCACGTTGGCGCACACCGGCTTGGCGCTGCCTTTTTCCTCCGCAAAGATGGCGGGGGCCAGCCGCTCGATGCTGCACAGCATATTGTACTCCGCCTCGAAGCCCTTCTCGTAGGCCAGGTGGCGGGCGCGCTCTTTCAGGATGACCTCGCGCGGGTCGCTGATGGTGTAGACGGCGTGGCCCATGCCGTAGATCAGGCCGCTGCCGTCGCCGGCCTGCCGGCGCAGGATGCGGCGCAGGTACTCCCGCACCTCGTCGTCATCGTCGTAGTTTTCCACATGGGCCAGGATGTCCTTCAGCTGTCGGTTGACCTGCAGGTTGGCGCCGCCGTGCTTGGGGCCCTTCAGGGCGCCGATGCCTGCCGCAATGGCCGAGTAGGTGTCCGACCCCGAAGAGGACACCACCCGGGTGGCAAAGGTGGAGCAGTTGCCGCCGCCGTGGTCGGCGTGCAGCAGCAGGCAGGTGTCCAGCAGCTTTGCTTCTTCGTGGGTGAACTTCTGGTCCGGGCGGTAGGTGCTGAGGATGTGCTCGGCGGTGCAGTGGCCCGGCTGGGGCAGGTGGAAGAACATGCTCTGCTTGTCGTACACCCGGCGCTTCATCTGGTAGGCGTTGACCATCATGGTGGGCATGCAGCCGATCAGGGTGATGCTCTGGTGCAGCAGGTTCTGCAGGCTGAGGTCCTCGGGGTTGTCGTCATAGGAGTACATCCCCAGCACGCAGCGCTGCATCTTGTTCATGATGTTGGGCGAGGGCGCGTTCATGGTGTCCATAAAACCGTCGGGCAGGGCGCGGTGCTCGGCCAGGATCTGGCAGAAGCTGTCCAGCTGGGCCTTGTTGGGCAGGCTGCCGAACAGCAGCAGCCAGATCACTTCTTCAAAGACGAAGCGGTCGTTGCGGTAGGCCTCCTCCACGATCTCGGTGATGTTGACGCCCCGGTAGATCAGCCGGCCCGGGATCGGGATGATATGGCCTTCCTGATCCTTGCGGTAACCCACAACGTCGCAGACGTTGGTCAGGCCGGCCAGCACGCCGGTGCCGTCCGGGTTGCGCAGGCCCCGCTTGACGCCCAGCCGCTCGCTGGTCTCGGGGTCGATGTAGTTGTTGGCCAGATACTCCTCACAGAGGGTCTTCATGGCTTCGTGCTCGTTGGTTCCTAAATTCATCATGACAAATCCCCTTCCCTTCCAAATCATTCACCGCGGAGAGCAGGCCCGCGGAAGTAAGCCCTAACTGCTTGTCTGTACAATGGTCCCCCCTTAACGGTAGATAGTTTTATGATAGCGCTTTTGTTAAATAAATTCAAGCCAAAACTGCACAAACCCCGCCTCAAATACAGAATGTTTTGATTTTATTCGGATTTTATTCACATTTTGAGGTCTGGGGCCGGGCGGGTTTCGCCTCTTCCCGCGGGGGCGGCGTGGTATGCTGTGCCTGTATCACCCACCGAAAGGAGGCTGTTCCGGCGTGAAAAAAGCCGTTGTATTCCTGGCCGCCGCCCTGCTGGTGCTGGGCAGCGCCCTGCCCCTGGCGGGCTACTGGCTGGCCAAAGCCCTGCTGGAGGCGTCCGCCCCCGCCCCGGCGGCCAGCGCCGCATCCGGCGCGGCATCCGGGCCCTCTTCGGAGGCGCCCGCCCTGCCGGCGGACCCCGGCGCCCTGCCCCCGGCCGACCCGGCCGGGGCTGAGACCCAGGTGCTGCTGCGGGACAGCGGGAGCGGCCAGGACCTTGCCCTCCCGATGCGGGACTACCTGATCGGCGCGGTGGCGGCCGAGATGCCGGTCAGCTGGCCGGACGAGGCCCTGAAAGCCCAGGCCGTGGCCTGCCACAGCTACATCCTGTACTGCCGGGACCATTCCGCCGACCCCGCCGGCCCCTGGCTGACGGTGGACCCGGCCCGGCGGCAGGGCTGCCTGACCGACCCGGTGCTGCGCAGCTACTGGGGCACCGCCTACCAGGCCAACTACGCCCGGCTGTCGGCCCTGGTGGACCAGGTGGCGGAGGCGGTGCTGTACTACGACGGCGCGCCGGCGGGCGCCAGCTACTTTGCCATCTCCAACGGGCAGACCGAGGCCAGCGAAAACGTCTGGGGCTCGCCCCTGCCCTACCTGCGGGCGGTGGACAGCAGCACCGACCTTTCCGCCCAGGACTACCAGGTCACCGTCACCCTGTCGGACCGGCAGGTCAGCGAAGCGCTGGCCTCGGCCCTGGGCATCTCGACCGGGGACACCCCGCCGGACGGCTGGTTCGGCGCCCCCAGCCACACCCCCTCGGGCTATGTGGCCTCCCTGCCGGTCTGCGGGCAGACGGTGACGGGCACCGCCCTGCGCTCCGCCCTGGGCCTGCGCAGCGCCTGCTTCACCATCCAGTGGGACGGCAGCGCCTTTGCCATCACCACCAGGGGCTACGGCCACGGGGTGGGCCTGAGCCAGTGGGGGGCCAAAGCCCTGGCCGAGCAGGGCAAAAGCTGGATCGAGATCCTGGCCCACTATTTCCCCGGCACCAGCCTAGGGTGTATCTGAAAACTCCTCAATACTGCCCCATTCTACCAGAAAGGCACATCTGCTGCGTTGCATTCGCTTGCATTCCACCAAGGAGTGCGGCGCTCATGCGCCTTGCATTTGCACCTTTCTGGCGAATGGTTCAGCATTTTTGACTTCTCAGATACACCCTGGAAGAATAAAAACGGCCCCGGCGTAGTCAGACAAGCGCCGGGGCTGTGTCGGTTATGGAGTTCAGAACAGGCTGCCCAAAAAGTCCGCCAGCTGGCTGCCCAGGGTGGCGGGCTGCTCCGCCGCAGGGGCCGCGGCGGCGGCGGTCTGGTCCTGCAGCATGGCCCCTTCGGGGTCCTGCACCGACCAGTAGCAGCCGTCTGCCGCCGGGGCGTCGGACACGGTGAAGTCGGCCCCAAAGCACAGGCTGTCGCCGGTAGCGTCCTCTGCAATGACCAGGTAGGTGTAATTGCCGGCGGGCAGGTCCCCAAAGCGGATGGCGCTGTCAACCTGCCGCAGGGACCAGCTGCTCTCGCTGCCGGTCAGAGCCGCCGACGCGCTCATGACGGTGTTGCCGGCGGCGTCCTCGATCAGGACGGCCACCTCGGCCAGGGTGCTGCCGCTGGCGGCAGTGACATTGCCATTCAGGCTCATGCCGGTGCCGGTGTGGACGTTGACCGGGTAGGTGACCCCGGCCAGCTGCAGTTCGCTGGTCTGGGCCGCGCCCGCGGCGGCGTTGTTGTCCTCCGCGATGTACCAGTAGCAGGAGGCCCCTGCAATGGACACGCTGGCGCTGGAGATGGGCACCCGCCCGGCGCTGATGTTGCCGGCGGGGTCGGAACAATAGAACACCCCGTTGGTGTAGTCGGTGAGCAGGATCGCGTGGGGCTGCCGCCGGTCGTACAGGACGATGCCCTCGGGGTGGGCGGCCAGCAGGTCGATCAGGGTCTGGGTCTTGGCCCCGTTGTCGGCGGGCAGGGTGGCGTAGCGCACCTTCATGGCCTTATATGTAAAGCTGTGGGACAGCCCGTTGGACCACGCGGCGGGGCGGACGCTGTTCTCGGTCACGTCCACCCAGTCGGCCAGGCCGTCGAGGTAGGCGCGGCGGCGCAGCATCATGGCGGCGGCGGTCAGGGTGCAGGTGCCGCTGCGGCTCTGCTTGAGGTAAAAGCCGGCGTCCACATTCAAGTCAGCGGCCAGCGCCCGCGGCATACAGGGCACCAGCAGCACAACGGCCAGCAGCAGCGCAGCCAGACGGCGGCGCCATCCGATTCGTGTTTCCAAGTTTGCCTCATCCTTCCTCAGGGGGCCTGTCCCCCAAACCGCTTGGGACAAGCCCCGGCGGGGTGCATGGGAGGGGCCGCAGCATCCGGCCTCTCCGATAAACCTCGCTTTTTTGAATTTTATTTGTATTAAGTTTAACGCAGCTGTTACCGTTTTGTAAATAGTTCGAGGGCAAACTTTCACGCTTTTTTCGCATTTATTCCATAGTATTACCTTTGAATTTGTACATATTTTACAAATATTCTGCTTTTATTTTTTCGGCACAGGGGCTTGACAGGCAAAAGACCCTTTTACAGATCCCGGGTGTAGCGGCAGTCGGGGTAGCGGGAGCAGCCATAGAACCGCCGCCCCGCGTTGCTGCCCTGCCGGGCGGTGCGCAGCACCAGTTCGGCCCCGCACCAGGGGCAGCGGCCCGGCAGGCTCCTGGGCTTTGCCTGCTCCCGCTCGATGCGGCGGACCTGCCGCACATGGGCCCGCTTCTGGCTCCGGGTGGCCCGGGTATAGGGCTCCAGCCGGGCGTACAATGCCCGGACCTGCCGCCGGCTGAGGGCCCGCCGCCCTGTCTGCCGCAGGACCCGGGGCAGCTCTTCCAGCCGGCAGACCGAGACCTCCTCGCTGTCCCAGGTCACATCTTCCAGCTGGCACCGGCCGGTGAACACCACCACCGGCCAGAGGGGCGTCTGCTCCCCCACCAGGGCCTCCAGGGCGCGGACATGGCCGGCGTTCTGCCAGATGGGGTTGTAGAGGGGGTGGCGTTCGGTTTTTATCCGGCCCAGCCAGTCCCGCCCCGCATAGACCGAGACGGTCCATTCGGGCTGGTCCTCCCGGCCGTAGATCCATCCCGTATAATTTTTGCTTTCGATCACGAAGATCCCCTTCCGGGTCAGGTAGAGCAGGTCGATCTCGGCGGTGCCCTCGGGGGTGGGCAGGTACAGGTTGCGCAGGCACAGCCCCCGGACCCGGAACCAGCCTTTTTCGGCCAGCTTGTCCGCCACGGCGTCCTCCCCTGCCGCGCCCTTTTCCGCGGCCTCGTCCCGGCCCCACAGCCTTTGCAGCCATCCCATGTTTTGTCCCTTCCTTTCATCGTGCAAACGAAAAAGACCGCCAGCACAAGCTGACGGTCTTCTGGTCCGAGTGGCGAGAATCGAACTCACGGCCTCTTGAACCCCATTCAAGCGCGCTACCAAAACTGCGCTACACCCGGATATGGACCCCGCCCGTTCGGAGCGGGGCGACGAATAGTATTATACTCACAAAGGGGCCGGCTGTCAACCTCTTTTTTCAAATTTCTTCCGTTTCTTCCCGGCGGGCCTGTTTGTCCCGCTCCAGCAGGGGCTTCAGGTACTGGCCGGTAAAACTGCCGGCCACCCCGGCCACCTGCTCGGGGGTGCCCGAGGCGATCACTTTGCCGCCGGCGCTGCCCCCTTCGGGGCCCAGGTCGATGATATAGTCGGCGCACTTGATGAGGTCCAGGTTGTGCTCGATGACGATCACCGTGTTGCCCGCGTCCACCAGCTTTTGCAGCACCTCGATCAGGCGGTGGACGTCGGCGATGTGCAGGCCGGTGGTGGGCTCGTCCAGGATATACACCGTCTTGCCGGTGGAGCGGCGGGCCAGCTCGTTGGCCAGCTTGACCCGCTGGGCCTCGCCGCCCGACAGGGTGGTGGCGCTCTGGCCCAGGGTGACGTAGCCCAGGCCCACGTCCACCAGGGTCTGCAGCTTGCGGGCGATCTTGGGCTGGTTGGCAAAGAACACCACCGCTTCTTCCACCGTCATGTTCAGCACGTCGGCGATGGTCTTTTCCTTGTATTTGACTTCCAGCGTTTCGCGGTTGTAGCGCGCGCCCTTGCACACCTCGCAGGGGACGTAGACGTCGGGCAAAAAGTGCATCTCGATCTGCAGGATGCCGTTGCCCTCGCAGGCTTCGCACCGGCCGCTCTTGACGTTGAAGCTGAACCGGCCGGGGCCGTAGCCCCGCATCTTGGCGTCCTGGGTCTGGGCAAACACCGCCCGGATGTCGTTGAACACCCCGGTGTAGGTGGCGGGGTTGGAGCGGGGGGTGCGCCCGATGGGCTGCTGGTCGATGCCGATGACCTTGTCCACATATTCCAGCCCGTCCACCCCGTCGCTCTTGCCGGGGCGGCTGCGGGCGCCGTTCAATTCGCCCGCCAGGGTCTTGTACAGGATCTCGTTCACCAGGCTGGACTTGCCGCTGCCCGAGATGCCGGTGACGCAGGTGAAGGTGCCCAGGGGGAACTCCACCGTGATGCCCCGGAGGTTGTTTTCCCGGGCCTTGTTCACCCGCAGGCAGTGGCCGCTGCCGGGGCGGCGGGTCTGGGGCACCGCGATCCGCTTGCGGCCGGACAGGTAGTCGCCGGTCACGCTGCGCTTGGCCCGGCAGATGTCCTTGACGCTGCCTGCGGCCACGATCTCGCCCCCGTGCACCCCCGCGCCGGGGCCCACGTCCACGATGTAGTCGGCGGCGCGGATGGTGTCCTCGTCGTGCTCCACCACGATCACCGTGTTGCCCAGGTCCCGCAGGTGCTTGAGGGTGGCGATCAGCTTGTCGTTGTCCCGCTGGTGCAGCCCGATGGAAGGCTCGTCCAGCACGTACAGCACCCCCGACAGGGCGCTGCCGATCTGGGTGGTCAGGCGGATGCGCTGGCTCTCGCCGCCCGACAGGGTGCCGGCGGAGCGGGCCAGGGTCAGATAATCCAGGCCCACGCTCTGCAAAAACTCCAGCCGGGTGCGGATCTCCTTCAGGATCTGGCCGCCGATCTGGCGCTGCTTGGAGGTCAGGGGCTCGGCGCCGCCGCCCTCCTCGCTGGCGCGGATGAAGGCCAGCTCTTCCCGGATGGACATCTCGCAGAACTGGCTGATGTTGACGCCCCCTACCGTGACCGCCAGCACCACCGGCTTGAGCCGCCGGCCCTTGCAGGCGGGGCACTTGACCCCGGACATCACCCCGGCGATCTCCTCCTTGACCCATTCGCTGCCCGTCTCCCGGAAGCGGCGCTCCAGGTTCTCCACAATGCCCTCGAACTCGCCGTAATACTTGCCGCTGCCGAACTCGTTGGTGCGGTGCAGCTCCAGCTTCTCGCCGTTGGTGCCGTAGAGCAGGGCGTTCCGCGCCTCGGTGGAAAAATCCCGCAGGGGGGTGTCCAGGGTAAAGCCGTACCGCTTGCCCAGGGCGATGTAGTACATCTCGCTCACCGAGCCCTCGGCGTAGTACCAGCCGCTGGCCTTGATGGCCCCCTGCCGGATGGACAGGCTGCGGTTGGGGATGATGCGGTCCTCGTCCACCTTCATGAAGATGCCCAGGCCGGTGCATTTTTCACAGGCGCCCTGGGGGTTGTTGAAGGAGAACAGCCGCGGGGTCAGCTCGCTGACCGAGACCCCGTGCTCCGGGCAGGCAAAATTCTGGCTGAAGGTCATGGTCTGCCCGCCGATCACCTCCACCTCGGCCACTCCGCCGGTCAGGCTCAGAGCGGTCTCCAGGCTGTCGGCCAGGCGGCTGCGCACCCCTTCCCGGATCACCAGGCGGTCCACCACCACCTCGACGGTGTGCTTGATGTTCTTTTCCAGGGTGATCTCCTCGTCCAGGTCGTAGAGGCTGCCGTCCACCTTGACCCGGGTGTAGCCGGCCCGGCGGGCGGCGTCCAGCTCCTTTTGCTGGGTGCCCTTGCGCTGGCGCACCACCGGGGCCAGCACCTGGAAGCGGGCGCCCTCCTCCAGCTTGAGGACGGCGTCCACCATCTCGTCTACCGTCTGCTGGCTGATGACCCGGCCGCACACCGGGCAGTGGGGCACCCCGATGCGGGCGTAAAGCAGGCGGAGGTAGTCGTAGATCTCGGTCACGGTGCCCACCGTGGAGCGAGGGTTGTGGCTGGTGGTCTTCTGGTCGATGGAGATGGCCGGCGACAGCCCGGTGATCTCGTCCACGTCGGGCTTGTCCATCCGGCCCAGGAACATCCGGGCATAGCTGGACAGGCTTTCCACATAGCGGCGCTGGCCGTCGGCGTAAATGGTGTCGAAGGCCAGGCTGGACTTGCCCGACCCCGACAGCCCGGTCATGACGATGAACTTGTCCCGCGGGAGGGTCAGGCTGACGTTTTTCAGGTTGTGCTCCCGCGCGCCCTTGATGACGATCTTATCGTTTGCCAAAATACTTTCTTCCTTTTCTCTGTGACTGTGCGTGGTTCTGGCGGCGCTCGGCCTCGGCGTCCGAGTCGGTGGTGGGGTTTTCGCCCCGGCGCAGCCGGTCGATCTGGTCCCGCAGGAAGGCCGCGTGCTCGAACTGCAGCAGCTTGGCCGCCTCTTTCATCTCCCGGGTCAGCCGCTCGATGGCCGCTTCCCGCTCCTTCTTGCCCATCCGGCGGGTGTTGGCCTTGGCGTTTTCGGCCTTGTCGCTGATCTCGATGGTGTCGCGGATCTCCTTGACGATGGTCCGGGGGGTGATGCCGTGGGCCTGGTTGTAGGCCGTCTGGATGGCGCGGCGGCGCTCGGTCTCGGTGATGGCCCGCTCCATGCTGTCGGTGACGGTGTCGGCGTACATGATGACCAGGCCGTCCGCGTTGCGGGCCGCCCGGCCGATGGTCTGGATCAGGCTGGTCTCGCTGCGCAGGAAGCCCTCCTTGTCCGCGTCCAGGATGGCCACCAGGCTGACCTCGGGCAGGTCCAGACCTTCGCGCAGCAGGTTGATGCCCACGATTACGTCGATGGCGCCCATCCGCAGGTCCCGGATCAGCTCCATCCGCTCAAAGGTATCCACCTCGTGGTGCATATACTTCACCTTGACCCCCTGGCCGGTGAGGTAATCGGTCAGGTCCTCGGCCATTTTTTTGGTCAGGGTGGTCACCAGCACCCGCTCGCCCCGCTCCACCCGGGCGCGGATCTCCCCCAGCAGGTCGGTGACCTGGCCCTCCACCGGGCGCACCGAGATAGGCGGGTCCAGCAGGCCGGTGGGCCGGATGACCTGCTCGGCCACCTGGGTGCTGTGGGCCTGCTCGTAGGGCCCCGGCGTGGCCGAGACGAAGATGGTCTGGTTCAGCTTGCTTTCCACCTCCTCGAAACGGAGGGGGCGGTTGTCGAAGGCGGAGGGCAGCCGGAAGCCGTACTCCACCAGGGTCTTTTTGCGGGCGTAGTCGCCCCCGTACATGGCCCGCACCTGGGGCAGGGTGACGTGGCTCTCGTCCACAAACAGCAAAAAATCCTTCGGGAAATAGTCCAGCAGGGTGGTGGGCATGCTGCCGGGGGCCCGCCCCGACAGCACCGCCGAATAGTTCTCGATGCCCTTGCACACCCCCACCTCGTTGAGCATCTCGATGTCGTAGTTGGTGCGCTGGGCGATCCGCTGGGCCTCGATCAGCTTGCCCTCGGCGGTGAACTGTTTGACCTGCCGGTCGCACTCGGCCCGGATCTTCTCGATGGCGGCGGCCTTCTTCTCGGCGCTGACGATGTAGTGGCTGGCCGGGAAGATGGCCACGTGCTTGACGATGTTCTGCTTGGTCCCGGTGACGGGGTTGAACTCGGTGATGCGGTCGATCTCGTCGCCGAAAAACTCCACCTTGATGGCCAGCTCGCTCATATAGGCCAGGTAGATGTCCACCGTATCCCCCCGGACCCGGAACTTGTTGCGGATAAAATTGACGTCGTTGCGCTCGTACTGCAGGTCCACCAGCCGGCGGCACAGCTCGTCCCGGGGCATTTGCATGCCGGGCCGCAGGCTGATGACCATGCTGCGGTAGTCGATGGGGTCGCCCAGCGAGTAGATGCAGGACACCGACGCCACGATGATGACGTCCCGCCGCTCAGACAAAGCCGCCGTCGCCGAATGGCGCAGGCGGTCGATCTCGTCGTTGATGGCACTGTCCTTTTCAATGTAGGTGTCGGTGCTGGGGATATAGGCCTCGGGCTGGTAGTAGTCGTAGTAGCTGACGAAGTATTCCACCGCATTTTCCGGGAAAAACGCCCGGAACTCGGTGCACAGCTGGGCGGCCAGGGTCTTGTTGTGGGCCAGCACCAGGGTGGGGCGGTTGCACTGGGCGATGACGTTGGCCATGGTAAAGGTCTTGCCGCTGCCGGTGACGCCCAGCAAAGTCTGGCACCGGTCCCCCCGCCGGACCCCCTGCACCAGCTTTTCGATGGCTTCGGGCTGGTCGCCGGTGGGCTGGTACGGCGACACCAGTTTGAAACGGTTTTCTTCTGTCGGCATGGTACTCCCCCTTTGCGGCGCATTTTACAATCAATGGTTGTTGTCTGCCTTCCGATTATACCACATTCAATTTCCTTTGTACAGTCCCTGCCCTCGCTTTCAGAGGGCGGAAGGGTCTTTCCCCTCCCCCTCCCGCAGCTGGAAGATGTGCAGCCGCTCGTTGCCGGCCTCGGGCAGCTCGCTGCGCTGGCGCAGGGAGAGATATTCCGTCTCGGTGACGATGATGTGGTCCAGCAGCTCCACCCCCACCACGAACATCCCCCGGGCCAGCTCGGCGGTGGCCTCGATGTCCTGGCGGGAGGGCAGCGCGTTGCCGCTGGGGTGGTTGTGGCACAGCACCACCCACCGGGCCTTGAGCCGCACCGCCTGGGCGATGGCCTCCTTGACGGGCAGCTGCACCGAGTCGGCGTCGCCGCTGCTCAGCCAGGCGGTGCAGGTGATCCGCCGCTGGCGGTCCAGGCAGACCAGCAGCACCCGCTCCTGCAGGGCGCCCCGGAAGCGGGCCATCAGGTACTGGCCCATCTGCTCCACCGTCTGCATCCGGCGGCGGTCCTTGGTCAGGCTGCGGTGGTAGCAGGCGCTGACCTGGGGCAGCAGATGGAGGAAGCGGGCTGCGGCCGGGCCCACCCCCTCCACCAGGCACAGCTCTTCTTCGCTGGCTTGCAGCACCCCCGCAAAATCCCCGAACCGCTCCAGCAGGGCGTGGGCGGTGGGGTTGGTGTCCCGGCGGGGGTTGGTAAAGTAGAGCAGGTACTCCAGCATTTCGTGTTCGGCCAGGCTTTCCAGGCCGTACTTCTGCACCCGCTGGTGCATCCGCTGGCGGTGCCCCGCATGGATCTGTTTTTCGCCTGCCATGGCCAAGCCTCCTCTCCTTCATCCCTTTTAGGATACTGTCCTTTTGGAAAAAAGACAAGTCCTCCGGACAAATTTTCTCCCCCGATTGACTTGCACCCCGAAATCGTTTATCATGGTCTTACATCAATGAGGAGAACGCCCATGAAACAATTTACCGCAACCGCCAACGACGAGGGGGTGCGGCTGTCCCGGTTCGTCCAGAGCGTGACCACCGGCCTGCCCGCCAGCCTTTTGTACAAGAGCTTCCGCAACAAGCGGATCAAGGTCAACGGCCGGCGGGCCGCCCCCGACGCCCGCCTGGCCGCCGGGGACCGGATCGAGCTGTACATCAACGACGAGTTTTTCCCGCCCGAGGCCGCCCCGGCCCGGCCCGCCCGGCCGGCCAAGCCCAAACAGCCCAAAGTGCAGGTGGTCTACGAGGACGAAAACATCGCCGTCCTGTACAAGCCCGCCCACCTGCTCTGCCACAGCGACCGCACCGGCGACGCCAACCTGGTGGACGCCTTTGCCCAGTACCTGGCCGAGAAGGGCGAGTACCGCCCCGGCGGGGAGAACCGCTTTGCCCCCGCCCTGTGCAACCGGCTGGACCGGGGCACCGAGGGCCTGGTCATCGCGGCCAAGAATTACGCCGCCCTGCGGGACATGAACGAGATCATCCGCACCGACCGGCTGAAAAAGGAATACTACACCATCACGGTGGGCATCCCGCCGCGCGGCCGCTTCACCGCCTGGTGGGAGCACGACGAAAAGGCCAACAAGGTCAGCATCCACGCCCACCCCGACCAGGCCGGCCGCCGCAAGCAGATCGTCACCGATGTGGACGTGCTGCGCACGGCCGGGCCCTATGCCCTGTGCAAAATCGGGCTGGTCACCGGGCGGACCCACCAGATCCGGGCCCACCTGGCCTACCTGGGGCGGCCGGTGCTGGGGGACATCAAATACGGCAACCGCAAGGCCAACGAGCGGGCCGGCGCCCGGACCCAGGCTTTGTGCGCGGTGCGGGTCAGCTTTCTGGACATCCCGGCGGAGAACACCCTCCACTACCTCACCGGCAAGGTCATCAAGCTGAAAGACCCCCGGATCCTGCACCAATTCGACGGGCTGGACAAGTCCCGGCAGACCGGGTGACCCGCAGGAAGGAGCATCCCCATGTACGCACTTTTGAACAGTTTCGGCCTCAGCGGCCTGCAGGGCTTTGGGGTGGCGGTGGAGGCGGACGTCTCGGCCGGGATGGACGGCTTCACCCTGGTGGGCCTGCCGGACACCGCCGTGCGGGAGAGTGCCGACCGCATCCGGGCGGCCGCCCGCAACCTGAAATACCGCTGGCCCAGCGGCCGGGTGACGGCCAACCTGGCCCCCGCCGACGTCCGCAAGACGGGCCCCGTCTACGACCTGCCCCTGCTGCTGGCCGTCCTGGCCGCCGCCGGGCAGATCCCAGCGCCCCCCAGGGACACGGCTTTTCTGGGGGAGGTGGCCCTGGACGGCTCGCTGCGCCCGGTGACGGGGGTGCTGCCCATGGCCCTGACCGCCGCGGAGCAGGGCTTCCGCGCCCTGTACCTGCCCGCCGCCAACGCCGCCGAGGCCGCCGAAGCCTGCGGCGGCGCCGGGCTGCAGGTCTACCCGGCCCGCTGCGTCACCGACGTGGTGGAGGCCCTGGCCGGCCGGGCCCCCATCCGCCCGGCCCAGGCCCCGCCCTTCGACCCGGACCAGCACTGGGACGCCTACCCCGACTTTGCCGACGTCCTGGGCCAGGCGGCAGCCCGCCGGGCCATGGTGGTGGCCGCCGCCGGCGGGCACAACATCCTGCTGATCGGCGCCCCCGGCACCGGCAAGTCCATGCTGGCCAAGCGGCTGCCCGGCATCCTGCCCCCCATGACCCGGGAAGAATCCATCGAGACCTCCAAGATCTATTCCGTCGTGGGGCTCCTGCCCCGGGACGCCGGGCTGATCTCGGCCCGGCCCTTCCGCAGCCCCCACCACTCGGCCAGCCCCGCCGCCCTGGCGGGCGGGGGCAGCACCTTCCGCCCCGGCGAATGCAGCCTGGCCAACGCCGGCGTCCTCTTCCTGGACGAGCTGCCCGAGTTCCCGCGGGAAAGCCTGGAGGTGCTGCGCCAGCCCATGGAGGACGGCCGCATCACCATCAGCCGGGCCGCCGGCAGCGCCACCTACCCCAGCCGGTTCCAGCTGGTGGCCGCCATGAACCCCTGCAAGTGCGGCTATTTCGGCCACCCCACCCGGCGCTGCACCTGCTCCCTCAACGCGGTGTGGCATTACCGCAGCCGCATCTCGGGCCCGTTGCTCGACCGCATCGACCTGTGCGTCGAGATGGACCCCGTCTCTTTCAACGAGCTGCACGGCACGGGCCAGTCCGAGACCAGCGCCCAGCTGCGCCAGCAGGTGCTGGCCGCCCGCGCCATCCAGACCCGGCGCTTTGCCCGGCACGGCTGCCAGGGCGTCCACTGCAACGCCCAGCTGACCGCCGGCCAGGTGCGTCAGCTCTGCCGCCTGACCCCCGGGGCCCAGCAGGTGCTGCGGACCGCTTACGACCGGCTGGGCCTGTCCGCCCGCAGCCACGACCGGCTGCTGCGGGTGGCCCGCACCATCGCCGACCTGGCCGGCACCGAATCCATCCAGGAAGAAGCCCTGCTGGAGGCTTTGCAGTACCGGATGCAGAACAAGCTGGAGGGCGGCCTGCTGTGACCCGCCGCCCCCGCGCAGACGCCAAACGGCCCGCCGTGCCAAAAACACAGCGGGCCGTTTGGTTCATTCGTCCGTAGGGTCGTCGGATGAGCCGTCCTCCTGGCGGGACTCCAGCTCCTTGCGCAGGTTGCGGATGCGCTTCTTCTCGCTTTCCGCGTGGCGCCAGGGCCAGGCGTGGCCCTCGTTTTCCTTGCACCAGCGGCTGAGGGGGTAAAAGGCGAAGGCCAGGCCGAACACGTACAGCAGCACATACAGCAGCCCGTCCAGCCAGCCCAGCGCGTCCAGTGCCGCGATGATGCAGATGACAAAGCCCGCCTTCATGAAGAACAGGCCGTTCTGCTTGGCGTACTCGGTAAAATGCTCGGCCTTGATGCTCCGGCGGCCCTGGTCGCCCCAGACCCGGGGATTTTTCATCACCGTATAGCCGTAGTAGAGCAGCATCATGCCGCAGGTCAGCTGAAAACCAAAAAACATTTTTCTTGCCTCGTTGCGTTACTTGGTCTCGTCCTCGCCGGGGAACATCTCTTTGTAGTAGGGGGTAAAATCCAGGGTGGCGAAGTAGTCCCGGGGGGTCTCGGCCCGGCGGATCAGGCTGTGGCCGCCGTCGGCGCACAGCAGCACCTCGGCGCTGCGCAGCTTGCCGTTGTAGTTGTACCCCATGGCCGAGCCGTGTGCCCCGGTGTCGTGGATATAGATCAGGTCCCCGATGTCGATTTTGGGCAGCATCCGGTCCACCGCAAACTTGTCGTTGTTCTCGCACAGGCCGCCCACCACATCGTACTTGTGGTCGCAGGGGGCGTCCTCCTTGCCCAGCACCGTGATGTGGTGGTAGGCGCCGTACATGGCCGGCCGCATCAGGTTGGCGGCACAGGCGTCCAGGCCGATGTACTCCTTATAGATATGCTTTTCGTGGATGGCGGTGGCGATCAATGCGCCGTAGGGCCCGGTCATGAACCGGCCCATCTCGGTGAAGATGGCCACGTCCCCCATGCCGGCGGGGACCAGGATCTCCTCGAACTTTTTGCGGACCCCCTCGCCGATGGCGAAGATGTCGTTTTCCCGCTGGCCGGGGCGGTAAGGGATGCCCACCCCGCCGGACAGGTTGATATACCCCACATGGACCCCGGCAGCCTGGGACACCCGCACCGCCAGCCGGAACAGGATGCCGGCCAGCTCGGGGTAATATTCGTCCGAGATGGTGTTGGACGCCAGGAAGGCATGGATGCCGAAATGCCTGGCCCCCATCGCCTTGAGCCGGCGGAAGCTGTCCACCATCTGCTCTTCGGTCATGCCGTACTTGGCCTCGCCGGGCCTGTCCATCACCTGGAAACCCTCCTTGCTGGCCCCCAGGCTGAAGGTGCCGCCGGGATTATAGCGGCAGAACACCGTCTCGGGCACGCCGGCCACCCGCTCCAGAAAGCCCACCATGGTGGCGTCGTCCAGGTTGATATAGGCCCCCAGGTCGTAGGCTTTTTTCATGTCCTCGCTGGGGGTTTGGTTGGAGGAGAACATGATCTCCTCCCCCGCAAAGCCCACCGCCTCGCTGAGCATCAGCTCGGTCAGGGAAGAGCAGTCCACCCCGCAGCCTTCTTCCCGCAGGATCTGCAGGATGGCGGGGTTGGGCAGCGCCTTGACCGCAAAGTATTCTTTGAAGCCTTTGTTCCAGCTGAACGCCTGGTTGATGCGGCGGGCGTTCTCCCGGATGCCCTTCTCGTCGTAGATGTGGAAGGGGGTGGGCACATCGGGCAGGATGTCCTGCACCTGGGCTTCGGTCAGGAAAGGTCTTTTTTCCATACGATTCACATCCCTCTCTTTGGGGGCGCATCCGCGCGGCGCGCCGCTCGGGGGCGGGCGGCCTGGTCCGGTGCGTCCTGATTCACGGTTTGGTTTTCAGCTGGTCCCGCACCGGGGTAAAGGTGGGGATCATCTTTTGCAGCTGGCGGACCACGCCCTCGTCGTTGTGCTCGGCGGCGGCGAACAGCTCCTGCAGCTCCTGGTAGAACTGGTCCAGCTTGATGTCCCGGGGCGGTGCCACAAAGATCTTGTTGTGCTGGGTGCGGCGCATTTTGTCCTGCTCCTCGTCCATCATCAGCTCTTCGTAGAGTTTTTCGCCGGGGCGCAGGCCCACGATCTTGATCTCCATGTTGACCCCCGGCTCGTAGCCGTAAAAGCGGATCAGCTGGCGGGCCAGGTCGATGATCTTGACCGGCTCGCCCATGTCCAGCACGTAGATACTGCCACTTTCGGCCAGGGCGCCGGCCTGCAGCACCAACTGGGCCGCCTCGGGGATGGTCATGAAGTACCGCTCGATGTTGGGGTCGGTCAGGGTGACGGGGCCGCCCTGCTTGATCTGCGCCTCGAACAGGGGGATCACGCTGCCGTGGCTGCCCAGCACGTTGCCGAACCGCACCGCCACGCACTTCATCTCGGTGTAGCGCGCAAAGGTCTGGATCAGCATCTCGCACAGCCGCTTGGTGCAGCCCATGACGCTGGTGGGGTTCACCGCCTTGTCGGTGGACAGCTGGACCAGCCGCTCCACCCCGTGCTCGCTGGCGCTGGCCAGCAGGTTTTTGGTGCCCATGACGTTGTTCTTGACCGCCTCGGCGGGGCTGACCTCCATCAGAGGCACGTGCTTGTGGGCCGCGGCGTGGAACACCACCTGGGGGTGGTAGGTCTCAAACACCTCGTCCAGCCGCTTTTTGTCCCGGATGGAGCCGATCAGCACCTCGATGGGGGCCTCGCGGCCGTATTTGCGCTGCAGCTCCATCTGCAGCTCGTAGGCGCAGTTCTCGTAAATATCAAAGATCAGCAGCCGGGCCGGGCAGAACCGCATCACCTGGCGGCACAGCTCGCTGCCGATGCTGCCGCCGCCCCCCGTCACCAGCACCACCTTGTCTTTCAGATAGCCGCTGATCTGCTCGGTGTCCAGGGTCACCTCGTCCCGCGAGAGGAAGTCCGCGGTGTTCAGCTCGCGGAAGGCGTGGGCCGGCGCGCCGGCCGTCCCCACCGACTGGGGGTCGCTCAGGATCTGCACCTTGCAGTGGGTGGACATGCACAGGTCGATGACGTGGTTCAGCCGGCTGCCCCGCAGGGTGGGGATGGCAATGATGATGCCATAGATGTTGTAGCGGGTGCACAGCTCGGGGATGTCCTCCAGGGTGCCCTTGACCGGCACCCCGTGGATGGTCTGGTTCAGTTTTTCGGGCGCGTCGTCCGCCACCACCACCGGGTGGCCGTAGGTCTTGTTGGACTTGCAGACGTTGATGGCCCAGGCGCCGGCCTCCCCCGCACCCACGATCAGCATGGGGCGGTTGGGGTCGTTGCTGGTCACCCCCCGCAGGGCCGCCCCCAGGGGGTGGTCCAGGAACATCCGCCACACCAGGCGCAGCCCGCCCACAAACAGCAGGATGAACACCGCCGCGATGCAGTTGGCCGAGTTGAACAGCACGCCGTGGACGAACAGCCGGTTGACAAAGTAGACCGCCACCGTGGGCACGGCCACCATCACCGCCAGGCGGAACAGGTCCCGCTCGCCGGCGTATTTCCACAGAATGGTATACAGCCCGCCCACCAGGAAGGACAGCATATACAGCGCCGCGATCCAGGGCAGGTTCTCGTACAGCAGGGCAAGGTTGTGAGGCCACCAGACGTCCACATCCGGCGCGCCGTCGGCGCGCAGCAGCAATCCCAGATAAAAGCTGAAGCAGACGATCAGCAGATCGACCATAAACAGCAGACCCCGCCGCAGCAGGATCGCGCCCTTGCGCTTTGTTTCCTTTTTCAAGATACGTCCTCTTAACTCTCCGGCGGCAAGCCGCCGTTTATTGCAGCCCGCAGGGGGCGGCTCGCACCGCCCCTGCAGGTACATATCCTATATTATACTCAGTTTCACAGCCGGTGTCCAGAACTTTCCGGTTTTCCTTTTCTTTCCCGGGGGGCGGCGCGGCAGGCCTCCCGCAGCTCGGCCCCCAGGCCCAGGGGCCACCCTGCCGCCAGGCAGGCCGCGCACATCCCCGCGCCCCCGGCGGCCACCGCCAGCAGCTGCATCCCCCGGCC
>ERZ1090863.294-NODE-294-length-30311-cov-117.737837_pt1 | contig 30311 bp, 45 predicted proteins | sample MGYA00478480_ERZ1090863 | MGnify/ENA primary metagenome ERZ1090863 (study PRJEB33644, sample SAMEA5815746) | chicken gut metagenome | biome: Chicken; feature: Gastrointestinal Tract; material: Caecum | place: Ireland | collected 2019-01-01 | study: A study of...
AGAAGATATATTTCCGTGGAGCTGACGATCCTCTGAAGATCAAATCTATCAAGCCCGAGTTTGGATACATCGGTATCCTATGGCTGGAGGAGTTGGATCAGTTCGCCGGGCCAGAGGAAGTGCGAAGCATACAGCAGTCTGCTATCCGTGGCGGCGATAAGGCGTATAGATTTAAGTCATTCAATCCACCCAGAAGCAAAAATAACTGGGCGAATGAGTACACAGAAGAAGCAGAATATGAAAACGAAGCTGCCCTAGTGGTTAGAAGCACTTATAAGGATGTTCCGGAAGAATGGCTTGGAGAGGAATTTATCAATGAAGCCGAACACCTGAAAGAAGTTAATCCTGCTGCTTACGAGAACGAATACAAAGGCGTTGCGAACGGCAACGGTGGAAACGTATTTGATTATTTGGAATTGCGGGAGATTACGGACGAAGAAATATCTCACATGGACAAGATATATCAGGGTGTTGACTGGGGATGGTTTCCTGACCCATACGCATTTATCCGGGCATATTACGATCATGCGAGAGAGACCATATATCTGATTGATGAGCATTACGCAAATAAAGAGCCAAACACGGTGACGGCAGACTGGATCAAGGAAAAAGGGTACAACGATTATTGTATTATATGTGATTCCGCTGAGAAGAAATCTGTGAATGATTATCGAGATTTAGGGGTATTTTCCCGGGCAGCAGTTAAGGGGCCGGGGTCCGTGGAATACGGAATGAAGTGGCTCCAGAAAAGAAAAATTGTTATTGACCGCAGGAGAACTCCAAACGCTTATGAAGAACTGACACGATATGAGTATGAGAGGGATAAGGACGGGAATATCATTTCCGGTTATCCTGATGCTGATAACCATATCATAGACGCTCTCAGATATGCGTTTGAGCCAGTATTTATGAGACGAGGAACACAAGCATAGGTAGTTGAATAGATGAATTGTATAGGAGGATATATGCAAGAGTTTAAAGTATATAAGATTTTAGGCAAAAGCGTAATAAAAAATAATGAGGTAGGCGGACAGCCTTTTATTGCTGTAACAGAAAGCGGATACTGCGTTTCTCAAACCGGAGTTGTAAATCAGGATTACATTGACATGTTTCAGAAAAAAAGTCTGGAAGATGCAGTAGATTCCTGGAACCGAAAAGCTGCGAAAGATTCTGGAATGTATACAACTATTTTAAAAGTTGGGGCAAACGGAAAGGAAGAAGTATATATTCACGATTGCGAAAGCCTTTCTGATTCTGGATATATCATAAAACTCTGTTGCATTGGGATATTCTATTCATACAATGGCGGAGAAGATTGGGTTCAGTTAGGGTGATGTAAATGGGGCTGATAACATGGATAAAGGCGGTGTGGAATAAGTTGTTCAGGAAAGAAATAGAGGAACGCTTTCAGGCGGATATACAGCTTTCTGACGCTATGGAGAAAGCAATCAACAAGTTTTACAGTATCACCGCCGGGAGACCGCCGTGGGTTGATCCGGACGATGATATAGAGAGTATCAACTTTGCCGGATACATAGATGATGTGACCGCCGGACTTGTAACGCTGGATTTAGGTATTGATATTTCCGGCAGTGAGAGAGCGGACTATTTACAGCGGCAGGCTGATTACGTCTTAAAAGTTATCCACGACAAGGTGTCTGAGGCTATGGGGAACTGTGGAATTATGTTCAAGCCAAACGGCCAAAATGTGGATTATATCGAACCGGGGAACTTCGCACCGACTGAGACGGACAGCAACGGCAATATTTTAGGCTGCGTATTCCAGACACAGATACATCGTGGAGATTATACATACACACGCCTGGAATGGCACAGATTTGAGGATGTAACAGCAGAGGACGGAACACCGTCAAGGGTATACCACATTACCAATTATGCCTATAAAAAGCGTACTGGGAAATACGGTAATACCGTTTCGACATCTCCGGGTGACCAGATCGCGCTGACAGAGGTTAAGGAGTGGGCGGATATTCAGCCGGACATTGCTATTGCGAATGTGGAAATGCCGCTGTTTGCATATTTTAAGAACCCAGCGCCGAACCGCATTGACCGTACAAGCCCGCTTGGCGTTCCGGTGTGGCACAATGCCATGAAGGAGCTTAAGGATTTGGATATCGCATGGAGCAGAAAGGGCAGTGAGGTAGAGGATAGCAAACACATGACTTTTGTTGCACAGTCGGCTATACAGTACGCAGATCAGCACGGTGTTAAGCTGCCACGTTTTCTTCGTGGATTGGAGATGGGTGTAGAAGCAGATAGCACAATCCATGAGCATGTTTCTACTCTGCTGACGGATCAGCGTATTGCAGATATTAACTCTATCCTTTCTCTTGTTTCAACAAAGTGTGGATTTTCTCAGGGCTTCTTCCAGTTGGACGAAAAGACCGGAGTAATGACGGCCACACAGGTGGAGGCGGATGATCAGGAGACAATCCGGACGATTAAGAATATTCGAGATGCTTTGCAAGACGCAATCACTCAGCTTTTGTACGGCTGCAATGTCATGGCTGACTTGTATTCGGACACGCCGCCGGAACTGTGGGAGACGCTGAAAGATTCACTCATATTTAACTTTGGAGATATTGTATATAACAGACAAGAAGATATGGCAAACTGGTGGAAATATCGCTTACAGGGAGATGTCCCAGCATATTTGTATTATGTTAAATTTGAGGGGATGGGTATTGATGAAGCAAAGGCAATGGTGGAAGAAGCAAAGTCAGAACAGATGCAACAGGAAACATTATTTAGCAGATTTGGGGAGGAATAGACATGGCAAATATACCAGAACCGATTACAAGGACAGAACAGTATTATGCATATATGGCAAATAAATCCACTTATCTCCCGGAGCCGATAACGCGAGAGGAGCAGTATCTATATTATTTGTGCGTCAATGGTTCTGGAGGTGGAAGCATTACGCCTGAGCAAATTCAAGCGGCTGTCGATGCATATCTCGATGAAAATCCTGTAACTGCCGGAGAATTGTCTGTGGATAACCATATTATAAAAATGGCCAATGGAGGTTGATTTTATGGCATTGGAAAAAAAGAGAATGCAACAGAGATATGGAACATACGATCAGTTCCAGGCTGACAAACAGAATTTGTTGCCGAATGAATTTGCGAGCGTTACATCTGGAGATCCTAATTCGGTTGGAGGGAAAGCGCTGTATTTCGCATTCGGGCCTGGAGATGCGAAAAGACTTATGACAGCAGAAGATGCTCAAACCACTATTGATAATGCCGTACAAGAAGCCACACAGGATGCCGAACAGGCTGCCGAGAGTGCGCAAGAATATTTAAAAGAATTAAAATCATACCCAAAAGTAAAAAACCACGTCATATCATTTGGGGAATAGGAGGGACTAAAATGGCGATAATAGAAAATGATTATGCCGCTTATGTTCAGACGCCTAATGGAGAATATCCGATACGAGACCTAGGTGCACTTAGGACGTATCAGCGCGAAGAAAATGCCGGGAAAATCCTTACAGTCGGATTCGATGGGATTGTGACTCCGGTAGAGATGGACGAGACCCTGACGGACAACACCAAAGCAGCTCCCGCTGGGATAGTTGGTGAACTAAAGGGCGATTTAATTAACGAGACCGAATCAACTTTTTTTATAAATAGTAAGTTTTTGCAGGATGGCGTTGCCACATCAGCTAATTACTATAAAACAGTAAATGCGTTAAGTCCATCAAAAGCATACAATATTGAAATCAACACAAATACGATTGGAACATATACAATCCAAGCTGGGACAAGTGGTTCAGTATCAACTATGGTTGATACTATCGGTGTTATTAACATTGATAGTAATAGTAATGGAAAAGCGTTTATAAAAGGTTATATTCCAACTGGTGCATACACATATATTAGAATTGACAAAGATGTTGAATGGACTTTCAAGTTGTATGAAAGTTTAGACTTTGCGGCAGATGTTCCAACAATGAAAGAAGATATAGAAAACTTAAAGAGTGATGTTCCAAACACACCAAAATTCTTTAAGGTAGATTCTTCTGCGTTTGCACAAGATCCATACAATAACTGTATTGGTAATTTAGGAATTAACACCATTTCAAACATCACACCATCCCATAACGCAATAGATTATCCATTAGGAGAAAGCGGATATTATACAGTCATGACTTGCGGTGATGCTTTAAGTCCTATCCAGATTGCTGTTAGACTTGATGGTATGATTTTTGCAAGAAAAAAATCAACAAGTGGTTGGAATAATTGGAATGCAGATGCAGTCAATTTCTCAAATACATTATTGACAAACACTACAAAATATAGTGATTTCAACGATTTTCCTATCGGCTCTATAATTGGAGTTTCTGAAGATGCAAGATTAAATAATGCACCTGACGGATTTAAAAACACTGGTCATGATGGTATGGACGTTGGCGGTGTAATAGTAAATGTAATGACTTTTGCGACAAGTTATGACAATCCATACATAAAATCACAGATAGCAGTATATTACAGAGAGACAGGAAAACCGAGAATTGCTTTCCGTTCGGCTATTTACTTCAGTAGTACGTATCATTGGTCTGAATGGTCTATGCTATCTCAAGATGGTTCAATCACTTCAACAAATAAAATTGTTGATATAAACCACTTGGACTATACATTTGACGATTTTAACGATGCACCATTAAACACTATATATCAAGTAGACTTGAATGTTGCTGATTCAGTAGCAAATAATCCATCACCAGGGAATTCGGGTTCGCTTATGACGTACTGTTTTTCTAATAGCGTAAGACACGCCGTTGTGCAAGAGTTTGTCACTATTGAGGACAATAGAGTCAGAAAATACATAAGGTATGGCTATATTAACAGTGGTGATATTGTATCTTGGACAAATTGGGAAAAGGCAGTGACAGAAACGCAGACCACTTAACTAAAAAAAGCAGACTATAATAAGTATTAATACATATCAATACACACTGGTTAGAAGGGGAAGTGACATTCCCCCTTCTTTTCCAGCCACTCGTCAAGAGCCTTCTGGACACACCAGGACATAGTTCTTTCTTCTTCCTGGCAGTACCTTATGAGGCGGTCTTGGAGTTCTGGCGGCATCGTGACGTTGATACGAACATACTTATCTTCGTCTGATTTCTTTGGGTATGCCATAAATTACCACCTCCAAGAACATTTTATAGCATTGCATTGATATGTAGCAATATGTAATTGACTGCAGGGATAATATTTTTTTTGGGAGCAGGCTTTACCTCATTATAGAAAGGGAGCAGGATATGAGAAAATAATTGCACAGTTACACAAACCGAAAAATAACCTAGAAGGCGAAAGGAAACTGGATTTATGAAAACAACCACTACAATAAATTTATTGAGGAAGGCATAAACGCAGCGATTGAAAGGGGGCTGACGACATGATGACTGAAGCATTGGAGAGCGTAATCCGATACGCCAGAAACAAATTAATGTATGAAATCGCCGATATGGATGATAAGACAGAAGGCATTGCATGCAAAGGTCTATTCCCGGTCTACGTACAGGAAAAATACCACGAAGTCGGTGAGGTAGCCAGACACCCGGAGACCGGCAGCCCGAAGGAGTGTATGACCGCTTATGACGGCTCTGTGCAGCCAGATTGGACGATTGACACGCCGACACTCTGGAAGCCGTGGCACAGCCGGAAGAAAGAGTATGCTCTGCCGTGGGAAGCGCCGACTGGGGCGCATGATATGTATAAATCCGGAGAATACATGATCTGGACAGATGGAAATACATATAAGTGCGTGCAGGACACGAATTTCAGACCGGTGGAATATGCGCAGGCGTGGGATAAAGTGGAAGGAGAATAATTATGAAGAGAACGAAAGAATACTGGATTAATTGGGCGAAGGCGGCCGGAATCCGTGCCGTCAAAACGTGCGCTCAGACTTTTGTGGCTACCATCGGAACAGCTGCGGTATTGCAGGATGTGAACTGGGTTATGGTCCTGTCCGCATCTGTCCTGTCGGGCGTGATTTCCCTGGCTACTAGCGTGGCCGGGCTGCCGGAAGTAAGCGTACCAAAAATTAAAACGGAGGAATAAGTTATGTGTGATAAAAGACCGATGGAATTAAGAGACACTGTTGAAATGATGAACAGCGAGGATTACAAAGAACGTTTCAGGGCGGAATATTGCCAGACGGTGATTCGTTATGGAAAGCTGAAAAACATGCTGGACAGATGGGATGATGGCAATCTGAATTTTACGCCGACATGCCCGAGAAGCACATACAATATGCAGATCAGGGCGATGACCGACTACATTGCGGTACTTGAAGCGAGAGCGGTAATGGAAGGTATTGATCTGGAGGACTAACGATGGTTAAAAGAAACATTGTCGAAATCGAATTGAACGAAGCCGAAATAGAAGAAGCTGTAAAAGCATATGTCGAAAGTCACAATAGAGGAACATCTGTGAAAAACGTCGAAATGCTGTATGATGCAGTGATGAGAATCTCCGATGTTGGATTGTTACATGAACAAAAAATCTCTGGTTGTAAAGTAATTTGTACAGAGGGTGAGTGAAATGCTTACGCCGGAATATCTGTACAGAATCACAGAAGGGGCTGAGGATATTGCTTCTCAGCTCCATGCGAACATATTACAGAAGATCATTGAAAGAATGATGATCCGCATTGGACGGGGCGAAGATTATCTGCTGACAGCTACGGACAAATGGCAGATTGAAGTCTTGCAGGAAGCAGGGTATCTTCTGGAAGATATTCAAAAAGAGTTGGCCGATAAGACCAAGAAGCAGGTCAAAGAGATTCAAGAAGCTATGGAGGATGCAGGAGTACAGGCGTTACAGTGGGATGATAAAATCTATCAGGCTGCCGGGCTGTCTCCGATTCCTCTCCTGCAATCCCCAGTGCTTATGAGAATAATGCAACGCAATTGTAACGCCACCGCTGGAGAATGGAGAAATTTCACCAGAACCACCGCAAACGAGGCACAGCGGATTTTTATCAATCAGATGGATAATGCTTATAACATGGTGGTTTCTGGGGCTGTATCGTACACAGAAGCAGTCAGAGACGTAATTGATAGCGTATCAGAAACAGGCGTTAAGGTCAATTATCCATCCGGATACAGAATGTCCATTGAATCAGCTACTATGATGATTGTACGAACTGGAATCAGTCAATGTGCTGCTGAGGTATCACTTGCAAGAGCAAAAGAAATGGGCGTAGAGTATGTAATTACATCATCACATTTAGGCGCAAGACCAACGCATGAACCGTGGCAAGGAAAGGTATTTTCCGTGGATTGGAACAAAATAAAAGTGTAAAGAGAATCTATTTTCTCTCTACACTTTCAAGAAACATAGCTATTGATTTATCAAGAAGTTTACTTATAGGGATTCCTGTATCGTCCGAATATTTTTTGAGTTTTTCATAAAGGCTCTTATCTATTGCGTTTGATATGGCTATACGATTTTTCAACCCACGGTTTTCCTTCATATTGTCGACCTCCTATTTCTTGTATTCTATCATATATTTCAACTACTTGCAATTACAATATAACTATGATAAACTGAATGTAGTTGAAAGCATATGAAAGGAGAAAAGATATGGATTTTGAAGAATTTTGTATAAGAAATGGAAAGAGACAAAAAGAAGATGTAAGACAAAAAGGAAGATACTCTCATGGTATGGCTGGCACGAGATTATATAAAATATGGTCTGGAATGAAAATAAGGACATCTGAAAAAGCACAGCCTCACAATAAAGTTGCATATTTTGATAGAGGTATTAAAGTATGTGAAGAATGGGAAAGTTTTGATTCATTTTTACTTTGGGCTTACAAGAGCGGATACGAAAAAAACCTTACGATTGACAGAATAGATGTTAATAAAGGGTATTCTCCAGATAATTGTCGCTGGGTTCCTTTGGAATGGCAAAATAATAATAAACAAGATAGTTGGAAAATAGAATATCAAGGGCAAGTGAAAACAGTAGGAGAATGGGAACATTTCTTTGGAGTAAGAAGAGAGTATATCAGGGGAAAGCTTAATCACGGATGGACTTTTGAAGAAATTGTTGAAAATATTAAGAATCCAAGGAAAACAAGTATTCTTAATACAAGCGGAGTCAAAGGAGTATCTTATGATTCTACTCATAAAAAGTGGAGGGCGTTTTTAACAGTTAAGGGAAAAAGAGTTTTAGATAATGTTTTTGAAGCAAAATCAGACGCAATAAAAGCAAGAAAAGAAGCTGAAAGAAAGTACCTTAAGTAAAAAAAAGAAATAGCCGAAAGAGGGTGATTGATATGGAAAACGCAGAAAAAAGAAAATATCCAGATTTTGTAGAATCTACTAGATACGGATATGTTGATGGACTCTGCGGAGCCTAGCCAACTGTCGGCATAGTTTTGGCCCGTACTATCCAGGAATATCAACAAACCCGTTTGAGCAGTACGACACCGAAGAAAACCGGAAAGCCTATGAAACACAGCAACGGCAGCGGACGCTTGAAAGGCGTATCCGTGATACCAAGCGGAAAGTTCAGAACTTACAGACCGCCGTTGACAACTGCAAAGACGAAAAGCTGAAATTTGAGTTGCAACAGAAGCTCGACCGGAAGTCTTACACGCTGAGCAAGCAGAATAAAGCGTATAAGCAGTATTGCAAGGACAACAACCTGAAAGAATACGCTGAACGTCTGAAAGTGGCAAAATGGGACAGGCAGCAGGCGGCTAAGGCGGCAGGAGCGGCAAGGCGGTATCAGAATGCAAAGGGAGAATGATTATGAAAGGACTGTATAGTTTTTGGGTGTGGTTAAAAGAAATATTTGGTTTTGGAAATCTTGGGACTATTCATATGATTAATGTGGAATGGGAAAAGAAGGAAGAAAATAATGAGTAGATGGAAATTGTACAATCCTAACCCAGTCCGTGGAAGTAATGTCGGAGATTGCACCGTAAGAGCAATAAGCAAAGCATTGAATCAGGACTGGGAAACTACATATGCAGGACTTTCCTTCATGGGATTCTCTCTTGCAGATATGCCTAGTTCAAACCATGTATGGGGCGCGTATCTCCGCCGCAAAGGATTCAGGCGGCATCTGGTAGACGACCACGGTCAGGATATTTACACCGCCCAGGACTTCTGTGAGGACAACCCAAAAGGAACATACATACTGGCAATAGATGGTCATGTAGTATGCGTGCAGGACGGATATTACTATGATTCGTGGGATAGTGGGAACGAGATACCGATATATTACTGGGAGAGATAATATGGGAAATTTGTCAAGATTGTCTAAAAAGTGTAGAGAGTGCCCGTTTAAAGATAAATGCGACAAGAAAAGAATGGAAGCGGAAGGATACTTGCCAAAACCTATGATGGCCTCTGCCTCTATGCCGTCAGTATCAGAAATGGCGGCTCCTATGTCCGTAAAACATGATTACAGAAACGTAAAGGTGTCAGAGGGAATGACGGTCACGATAGATTTGGAAGAGTTAAAAAGACAGATGAAACAAGAATTTTACAAATCTGTTGGTTTGGGTCTGCATTTTGGAGCATAGGAGGCACACATGGACGTAATGGAGACGATACAAACAATTCTTGCCGTGTGTGGCGGTATCTCTGTTGTAGGTGGTGCAGCGGCTGTGATTAAGAAGTGGATTGCGCCGGCAGTAAAGCTGAATGATCGGGTAAAGGTGCTGGAAGAACACGACAAGAACGATTTTCAGGCGATTCAGGATATTAAAGAACGTGACGGACTCATCATGGAAGCACTGATAAACATGCTGAACAGCCAGATATCTGGTAATAATACTGATCAGTTAAAAAAAACGAGGGACAAGCTTATCTCTTACCTGTCGAAGCAGCAATAAGGAGAATGCTTTTGAAAGTGTATGATTTTACCGTACCGGAATTAGATTACTTCCGGGCAAAATGCAATTTCACAGAGGATGAACGTACACTTTTTGAATACCGGAGTAAGAATATGCCGCTTGAACGGTGTGCGGAGCTGATGAATGTCAGCGTGTCTACTGTGAAGCGGTTGAGTAGAAAGGTAAATAGTAAGATTATAAGGGTGTGTTGAAATGTATTTAGTAAGCAAAGATAGAAACTCTATCGTGAATATGTCGCAGATAACCGTACTTTATTTAGGCGCTGATAATTGCACAATAAAAGCAGACTATCAAAACGGAAAAGGCTGTCAGTTGGGAAGATACAATTCAGAAGCTGCTGCTAGAGCGGCAATAGATATAATTGCTACGAATATGGGTAAAGCGGAAGTTTGCTTTATGCCGGAAGACTGTGACGTAAATGCGAGAATAAATATTGATGGGCAAAGACAACATCACATAAGCGGGAAAAAGACTAAAGGACATGGTGGTTCATGAAACAGAAAAGCCTAAAGAACATACGTCAAGAATTTAAGGATAACGGGGTATTTTACACGCCCCCGGAATTGGCAGAAAAATTAAAATCGTATGTGGATTTTGAACCGGAAACCGTATATGACCCAACCTGTGGGGCAGGAAACCTATTACGAGTATTTCACGAAAACGTGAAAAAATACGGGCAGGAGTTAGACGCTGAACAACTTGGATTGATAGATATTCCAAATTTTAAAGGATATGCAGGAGATACACTTCTTAATGATGGATTCAGCGGAATGAAATTCGACTGCATTGTTGCAAATCCTCCATTTTCTGTAAAATGGAATCCGGACGAATTAGCATCAGATGAGCGCTTTTCTTGCTCTCCTGTATTGCCACCACCCTCAAAAGCGGATTGGGCGTTTATGTTACATATCCTTCATCACCTTGCAGATGATGGCATTGCTGTTGTATTGGAATTTCCTGGAATCCTTTATAGAGGGCAGAAAGAGGGAAAAGTCAGAAAGTGGTTTGTACAAAATAACTATATTGACAGAGTAGTTCATGTTCCGGGTAACACATTTGAAGATACGTCAATATCGACTTGCATTGTTGTACTAAAAAAGAACAGAGATACTACAGATATAGTTTTTGAGGATAAAGAAAAAACAGAAACAGTATCCTTAGAACGTATAGAAGAAAATGACTATTCTTTATCGGTAAGCCTGTATATCGAAGAAGAAATAGAAAAAGAGGAAATAGACCCGTCAGTTTTGGAAAACGAAGCAAGGAGGTCGTTTCTGATAAGATTAAAAAAGGAACTGGATTTTGATAAAATGGTTTGTGAAATGGAAGGAATAAGCATGAAGCCATTTATCAATTCAATAAGAGCAATATTAAGAGATTATGATACAAAAAGAATAAAAAACAAAGACGAAAATCAACTGTCTCTTTTTGATATAGGAGCATGATACTTTCCTGATACTTTTCAAGGACTTTGACGACCTGTCAGAGTTCTTTTTTTATGCCTAAAATTAAGTCATAGAAAGTTATAGAAATAGTCAAGACCGGAGGGATAGAATGGCATTACCGCTTTATGGATATAACCCGTATCAGTTCGGGCAGGTGAACCCATTGCAGCCACAAATAGACAGGTTAGCGAATATGCAGGCGCAGTACCAGCAGCCGCAACAGCAGAATGTAAATCAGGGAATCTTGTGGGTACAAGGAGAAGCCGGGGCAAAGTCTTACCTTGTGGCTCCAAACACAAGTGTTCTTCTAATGGATTCGGAAAATTCTCAATTCTATATCAAGACAACAGATCAGGCAGGTATGCCTACTCTCCGTACATTTGTGTACCAGGAAGTCACAGGAACGCCGCAGAACGCCCAGAAACAGCCGGAAACAAACTTAGACGATAAATACGTTACCCGGCAGGAATATGATGATTTACGGGGCAAATACGAAGAACTATATGGGATGTTGGAATCAGCAACAAAGCCTACTGGAAAGGATGAGTGATATTATGGGAAATCCTCTTTTTAATCTTCTGAACGGCGGAAGAAATAATGGGCCGGGGAACATGATTCAGCAGTTCCAACAGTTCAAAAAACAAATGCAGGGAGTAAACCCACAGGAAGAAGTACAGAAGCTTTTACAGTCTGGGAAAATCTCACAGTCTCAGCTTGACAAGGCCCAGCAGATGGCTCAACAGATGCAGGGGCTGTTCAAATAGTACATAAATCAATGGCCATGATTTTGTAAATAAATTCAAAGGAGCAAAAGTTATGGATACAAATTATAGCTTAGCTGATATTGCTGCCGCAACTGGAGGCAATAGAAACAATGATGGTTTTGGAGATGGCAACGGTTGGTGGATTATCCTCTTTCTGCTGATTTGTGGCTGGGGCGGTTATGGCTTCGGCGGTGGATATGGCGGAGGCGGATTCAACTCCCCGGCAGGACAGGGATTCGCAACGAGAAGCGATATTGACGCTGCACTGGCTACTCAGGGTATCGAGAGCGGTATTACCGGAATTGGTACGCAGCTTTGTAATGGCTTCGCAGGTGTAAATTCTGCGATTGCAAATCTGGGCTATCAGAATCAGCAGTGTTGCTGTGACTTAAAACAGGCGATTGGTGATGTCAACTACAATATGGCAGCACAGACCAACATTCTCCAGAATACGGTCAACAATGGTTTCCGTGATGTAATCGAGGCTCAGAACGCCGGAACGCAACGGATCATTGACACCATTACTCAGGATAAGATTCAGTCCCTCCAGACCGAATTACAGTCTGCACAGCTTCAGCTTTCCAATCAGGCACAGACGAATAACATCATCAATGCGCTTCGTCCGACACCTATTCCGGCTTATATCACTTGCAGCCCTTATCAGGCGTCAACTGGATATAACTGCGGATGTAACGTAGGTTGTGGCTGCTAAAAACTTCATATCGGAGTTTCTTCCCGGCATAAGTTCGGGATGTTCGGCAAAAGCCGTTATTACGCAGGAGGGCAGGCCGACACCTGCCCTTTTGTGATATGAAAGGAGAACAACATGATTGAATTAGTATATTCTGGGACAACTCCCCAGACCGTAGCAATCGGCCAGAGCGTTGTGTATAACGTAGAGGCCGCAAAGGGCGGCTGCGCAGAGCGGCACAGAGCCGGAAGCGCACAGCTTACGCTGGTAAAGCCCGGAAGATACCTTGTTTCCTTTGCCGGAAATATTGCAGTACCGGCCACCGGAGGAACCGTCGGGGAAATTTCCCTGGGGATTGCGTTGAACGGAGAACCGCTGACAGGCTCCATTATGCGGGCCACCCCGGCGGCAGTATCCGAGTATTTCAACGTAGCGACACAGCATTACATTGATGTGCCTTGTGGATGTTGCCAGACTGTCACTGTACAGAATACCGGCGCTTCCGCCGTAGATGTTGACAATCCGAACCTTACAGCAGTAAGGGTGTGCGGTTGAGAAAGGAGCAGGCTATGAGTTATAAGTTAATGCAGAATATCAAGGATGAGCTTGATAAGATTGCGGAAAAGGGCCTGAACACAGGAAACCTTGAAACCGCATATAAACTGATCGATATGCTTAAAGATATGGAGAATGTCGAATACTGGAAATGCAAAGAAGGGTATTACGATGCTGTTCTTGCAGAAATGGAAGGCGGATACAGCCAGGAAGGATACAGTCAGGCAAGGAACCGTGACAGCATGGGTAGATATTCCCGTGATGGCATGATGCCAAACTATGACAGTGATAATTCCTACCGTGGCACTCGTGGAAAGCATTATGTGAGAGGACATTACAGCCGTGCAAATGGTTCCGGTGAAGATACATATAGCAGATATATGGATCAAAAAAATTCCTACCGTTCCGGAAAGGATATGGACTGTAAACAGCGTATGCTTGCGGCCTTAGAGGAGCACATGGACGCTCTGACAGGAGAACTGGAAGAGATGAGCCGGGACGCAGACTGCCGGGAAGAAAAAGAGACTCTTGGTAGATATATCCGAAAATTACAGGATATTGTATAAGAAAAAAGGCGGTGGCTTCGGCTATCGCCTTAAAATATGGGTACAATGGAAAATCTAAGATTTGATATAATAAGTACAAAGGAGGCGGAACATGAAAACAGAATGGATTTATTGCCCTATCTGCAATAGCAAGACAAGAGTAAAAATAAAAGAAACAACTGAGGCAAGAAACCTTCCGGTGTTCTGCCCTAAGTGTAAAAACACATTCAATGCCGACATAAAGCCGGGATTTGATGCACAGACAAAATTATATACTGATTAGAGCCAGTTGCCAGACACAGAGCCAGTGAACTTATCGGAAATTCCGACAGGTTGACTGGCTTTTTCTTATATTTGTTTCATTTCCTCCTTTCGCACACGTCCTTAAAAGAAATGGCTTCGGCCAGAGGTTGAAAAGCGGATGCAATTTCCGGCGTGTGCATGGTAGGTCTTATAACTCCTTAGGGATTATAAGTCGGATAAGTAAAATAATCCAGGAAATAAAACGCTTGTGAAAATTGCGCATAAGTAGCAAGTGCCGCTCACATCACTAAATACCGTACTGGATTGGTGCCTTTTATGAGGGTGTGAGTAACGCTGAAAAATGCAAAGAACCATCCGAAGGGATAACAGTAGATGTAAAACAAACCCACAGGGGGAGGAATAGTACGGCGGGTTCAACTCCTGCCGACCCTGTTACCTTGCCGGAGGTTTATCCGGCTGAATCCATTACCGCTGACGGGCGGTTAATAATCACGTTTAGGAGGATATTATGCAGAACATTGAAGCAATCTTGAAACAGTTCGGACTTGAGATTCCGAAAGAACAGGCGGAAGAGTTTCGCAAAACCTTTCACGAAAACTATAAGACGGTAAAGGACTATGAAAAATTAGAGACCGACCGGGATAAGTGGAAAGGACAGGCGGAGACAGCAGAAGAAACGCTGAAAAAGTTTGATGGCGTGGATTTGGAAACCATGCAGACGGAACTTGCTGACTGGAAGAAAAAGGCGGAAGATGCTGAAAAAGATTACAGCGCCAAAATCTATGAAAGAGATTTTTCTGACGCACTTAAAACCGAACTGGAATCTGTAAAGTTTTCCAGTGACGCAGCAAAACGGGCGGTTATGTCAGAGATCAAAGAATCCGGCCTTAAGCTGAAAGACGGAAAAATTCTCGGATTGTCTGATCTGATTGGACAGATCAAAGAAAGAGATGCTTCGGCGTTCGTTGACGAGGAACAGGAAAAGACAAAGCAGCAGGCGGCAAGGTTTACCGTTCCGGGAACCGGAAAGAGTACCGGCGGAACCGGTGCAATGACAAAAGACGATATCATGAAAATCAAAGATGCGTCTGAGAGGCAGGCTGCTATTGCACAGAATTTGAACTTATTCGGAAAAGGAGAATAACATGGCGGCAAAAGCAAATCTTACTATGTCGACCAATGTTGCTGTAACGGCGAGAGAGGTTGACTTTGTTACACGGTTCGCGCGGAACTGGGATTCCCTCCGGGAAATCATCGGTATTATGCGGCCCATTAGAAAAGAAAATGGAACAGAATTGAAATCCAAGAGTGCAACAGTAACTCTTCAGGACGGAAAAGTAGGAGAAGGAGAGGAAATTCCATATTCTCAGGCTACTGTAACCGAAAAAACGTATGACAAGATTAAACTGGAAAAGTTTGCGAAAGCGGTATCTATCGAAGCGGTAGCAGACAAGGGCGCAGAAGCAGCTATTCAGATGACGGATGAAGCTTTCCTGAATGAGCTTCAGGGTAATATCCTTGATCGCTTTTATGACTATCTGGCAACAGGAACCTTAAAATCCACAGAGACCACTTTTCAGATGGCTGTTGCTATGGCTATCGGAAAGGTTATCGACAAGTTCAAAAAAATGCGCCGGGATACCACGAATATTGTTGTATTCGTAAATACTCTGGACGCTTACAGATACCTTGGTGCTGCGGAACTTTCCGTACAGACTGCTTTTGGTATCAACTATATCAAGAACTTCATGGGTGCGCAGACTCTTATTCTTTCTAGTGAGATTGAGGAAGGAAAAGTAATTGCAACCCCGGCTGACAACATTGTCCTGTACTACGTTGACCCGAGTAACTCCGGTTTTGGACAGCTTGGTCTTGAGTACACTGTGGACGGCGAAACAAATCTTATCGGCTTCCATGCCAATGGCGATTATCGTCATGCTGTCGGAGAATCCTATGCGCTTATGGGTATGACGCTGTTCGCTGAATATATTGACGCAATCGCTGTTATCACCATTTCAGCGGGGGAATGATCGGGTCTGACGTATTAACACTATTCCCGCAAGGTCAGACCCTGCTTGGAAAGCGGGTATCAAGTCTGGTTGGCAGTGATTTGAAAGTGCTGAAAGATGGAAGCGTAACCGGAACCATTAAGAATGTAACAGGTTATACGCAGTTTTCAAGTAAGCCAGAAGAACAGAGCGGGTATTACTTCCCGTTTAAACTGACGCAGACAGGAACCAAAATGACGATTAAAAAGAATGGCGTTGCAGGAGAAGGAAAAGAGAACATGGCGTTTGACCCGGATATTATCTTACGGGTTACAAAAACAGATACATTCACTATAGAAGTGGATGGTAGCCCTGTTGTCACGTTCAATTTCCAGAAAGCAACATTTAATTAAGGAGGAACCGGCATGGCATACGCTGATTATCAATTCTATACAGAAAAGTATTACGGCGATACTGTGCCGGAATCCGACTTTCCAAAGTACGCTGAACGTGCCAGTGACCGCATAGACGCTATTACATTTGACCGGTTGGTAAATGGATTCCCGGAGGAAGAAAGAGCCGTTATAAAGGTAAAAAAGGCTGTCTGTGCGGTGACTGAAGCACTGTACCAGATAGACCGAATCAAGAAATCGTCTATGGAATCTGTTGGAACCGTAACGAGAGAGGACGGAACAGTAGTAAGCAAAGCTGTATCTTCTGTTTCTTCCGGTTCGGAGAGTATTTCTTATGCGTCCGGTGGGTCCGGCATAAGTAACATATACTCCCAGGCAGCGGTTGATAAGAAAGTGGAAAGCGTATTGCTGTATCAGGTTGCAACGGAATATTTGTCCAGTGTGACGGATAAAAAAGGAATATGCTTGCTATATGCAGGAATGTAAAGGAGAGGATATCAATGTATAAAAAGGTCGTCACGATATTTAATAAATACAAAGACCAGACCGGTGAAATATACTGGTATCCTCACGCTTTATCCGGTGTTGACCTGATCGTAGATAAAGCTGCTAATATCGCAAAGACCGGACTGGACAGCGCAGACACGGCGAAACTGCATATAAAATACCATATTGCTGATGGCAAAAAAATGGTTGGAAATCTTCCGTGGCTACCGCCTAAAGAATGGGAACAGCAGCCGAATGATGAATTGTCAGAAAGCATTACCTTTGATTCTGGGGATTTCTTCATGGAGGGCGAATACTCTACAGACCCGATAAAGGATTCCGATTATACAGACCGGTTAAACGGCGGTTTCTATGATTACATCAACAAACGGCATGATTATGTATTTCTGATAACCAATGTGGGCGGCCCGTATACACTGATTCCTCATTTTGAGATTGGTGGTGCGTGATATGGCAAGTAAAACATTCCATTTCCCCGGATTCTCTATCGTGAGTGGAGATATCAAGGCAGATGTAAGCCTGAATCGGTTTGAAAAACAGTTCCAGGAAGCGCAGTTTTGGCTTGATGGACAGGTAATGAATGACATGGTTCCGTATATGCCGCATAGAGATGGAATATTTGTAAATCTCACAAGAATGAGAAGTGCAGCGTTGCAAGGAACCGGGAAGGTTGTTGCCGGTGCGCCGCCGCAGGGGCGTTTTCTTTATGAAGGAAAAGTGATGATTGACCCGGTGACAGGTTCGCCGTGGGCGAGAAAGGGAGCGAAAAAGGTTGTCACGGAACGCCCGTTGACGTACAGCAATCCGAAAGCTACACCGCACTGGTTCGATACAGCAAAAGACGCACATGGTAAATCATGGGTGAAAGGAGTGAAGCGAATTGCCGGAGGAGGCAAGAAATAAAACAGTCAAATATGATGTTGACGGTTATGATATTGTGACAAATGCATTAAAAGACCTTCTGAACTCATTCCCTGGGCTTCTGGAAGGTGAGAATATCAAATTTTCTACTCTGGAAGAGGATTCCGGCATATCGTTCTATCCAATTTCCGGAGCTGTTATTGCTACGGAAACAACGTCTGTTACCGGGAAAGTGAATCAGGTATGCAATTATCCGTTCTACGTGGTCTACCGGACTGCGGCAGATTCTCAGAACTCCAAAATTGATATCAAAGAGTTTCTGGATAAACTGGGAAAATGGTTGGAAAAACAGCCGGTAATGATAGATGGACAGCAACAGAAGTTATCTGCATATCCGGATTTGACAGAAGGTAGGGAAATTACAGAGATTTCCAGACAGACTCCGGCATATCTGGACAACACATCAGAAGGAAATGTGCAGGACTGGGTGATCAGTCTTGCGCTCAGATACAGAAACATTTTTTACAGAAATAAATAACACCGGCTATCGACAGAAGATAGTCGCTGACCGCAAAAAGTTAGCGGTAGAAAGGAATTGAATATGAAATTAAATCGTGAGGCTTTAATGCAGTACCTCGATACCAGCTTTGCGCTGAAAACAGCGTCAGCAACCTGGGAAATCATCGGCGACGATATCGAAGAAATGTCTGTAGAGATGAACCCGGACGTGGAGACATTGAAAAACATACTTGGGCAGACAAAGACGAAAGATAACGGATATGAACCTACAATGGATGCTGATCCGTTTTACGCTGATCCTGACAAGAAATTATACCCCAAAATCAGGGATATCGCACTCGGCCAGATCAAAGGAGATGCCTGCAAAACACTCATGCTTGATGTTATTGTCGAGGATACGGGCGCATCAAATCACTTAGCTTACGTGCAGGAAGTGCTTGTTAAGCCACAGAGTTACGGCGGAGACACTGGCGGCCTGAATATTCCATTCCAGGTGTCTTTCAACGGCGCAAGAACGAAAGGATATGTATCTGCAACTACATTAGCTTCCGGTAATCCAACGTTTACAGCAGGAGAAATTCCAAGCGAAGAATCTTTATGATTCTGATGAGGAGGATATATGAGTAATAATTTAGTGAAACAAAACACTAACGATATCATTATTGATGATGTCAGCAAAGTGTATAACATCAAAAATAAGCGTGGTAAACTACTCGGAAAATTCGAGTTTAGACCATCCGACACAAATATTGTTAAAAGATATGAAGAAGTTGTTGAATACTTTAACAGCTTTAAGCTTCCGAACGATTCAGACGAAGCTGTGAGGTTAGCAGAAAAAGAAATTGTTGATAAAATCAGTTATCTGATCGGAGCAGATTCAAAAGATACTTTTTTCAATATTGCTGGTCCGTTCTCACCTCTTGAAAGCGGAGAAATGTTTGTAGAGCAAGTACTTTCTGCAATTTCAAAAGTTATTGAAAAAGAACTCTCTATCAGAACAAAAAAGGTACAGCGCCGCATGAATAAATACGTGGCAAAGTACCATAATTAATGGATTCATGGAAACTTCCCACTTCTTTAACTGTTGACGGAACAGATTATAAGATCAGAACAGATTACAGGGTAATATTAGATATTTTGTCAGCTATGAATGATCCTGATATTTTCGAACCAGGAATGTCAGAAGAAGAAATGAAAAAAGAAAAAGTGCTGACAATGTTACAAATCTTATATGTCGATTTTGATAAAATGCATCCAAGATGTTGGAGAGAAGCATCTGAAAAAGCCTGCGAATTTATCGATTGCGGAATACAGGACGATGGAAAACCTAAACCTCGATCAATGGACTGGCAGCAAGACGCTCCTCTAATAGTACCTGCAATCAATAAGACTACAAAAAGAGATATTAGGTCTATCAAATACATGCACTGGTGGACGTTTTTTGGACTTTATCTAGAGATTGGAGAAAGCCTTTTTTCCACAGTAGTCAGCATTCGAGATAAAAAACGTCGTGGGAAGAAACTTGAAAAATGGGAACAAAATTTTTACAAAAACAACAAAAAATTAGTTGATTTGCAGTCTCATACTGTAACTAGAAGTGACGAAGAAAAGGAAGCGCTTAAAAAACTTTTTGGTCTCAATAAATAGAGCCAGACGCATAGACGCAGTGCCGCAGCAAGGAGGGTCAACATGCCACAGGCTGATGGCACTATTTTAATTGATACAGAAATTGATGCCGACGGCATGAAAGCCGGAAGCAAAGAAGTAGAAGCTGCTGTTAGAAAAATGGCAAATTCTATGACTGATATGACAACAAAAGCGAAAGCTTCGTTGAATAAGCAGGTTGATTCGTTTTCAAAATTGAATCAAGAGTTTGCTGCTCAGTCTAAAAAAGTTGATGAATTGAAGAAAAAAGTTGCTGAGTATGGAAATCAGAAAATACCTACACAGGAATATAAAGAAATCCAAAATCAAATTGATTCTGCCAGGAAAAAGATGGATAGGCTTATTGATTTGCAAGAGAAATTTCTTGCCATGGGCGGAAGTCAAAATAGTAAACAGTATAAAAGATATCAATACGATATTGACGAGCTAGCAAATACGATTAAATACGCACAAGGAGAACTTGAAGATCTAGAAGAAACGGGGAAAGCTTTTTCGCTCGGGAACCAAACAAAACAGGCCGCAGCAGATATGGAGAAATTAGCCTCCGCTGAACGAAAACTTGCTGACATGAATAACCGGCTTGGAACATCTTATTCTGCAATAAAAGGGAAGATGAATGATTATAACAAGTCTCTTACAAAGATGGACTCCGAGCAGAAAAAGGCAAGTGCAAGTGGAAATAAAATTGCTAAATCCCTAACCAATACAGCTAAAGCGACCAATAAAGCAAGTTTTGGTATTGGTAAAATGCTTGGAACATCAATTTTGTTTAGTTTTGTTTTCCAGGCAATTAATGGAGCAATGACAGCCCTCACAGAAGGTTTCACAAATTTGGCTCAGTATTCATCTACTACAAATAATAGTATTTCCATGTTGTGGAGCAGCTTAGAAAGGTTAAAAAATAGTCTTGCTACGGCTTTTGCTCCGATTTTGGATGTAATCGCACCGATACTATCAAGGTTTATCGATATGATTTCTACGGCTGCAAGCTATGTGAGTATGTTCTTTGCGATATTACAAGGCAAAGGAAGTTACACACGGGCAATTGCAGTACAAAAAGATTACGCAGCTAGTTTAGATGATTCTGCCGGAAGTGCAGAAGACCTTGCTGGGAGCACAGAAGATACAGCAGATGCCACAGATGATGCAACGGAAGCGGCAGAAAGATATTTGTCTCCTCTTGATGATATAAACAGATTCACAGAAGATCAAAGTAAATCCTCTGGGAGTCCTTCTTCGGGAGGAAGTAGTAAAAATCCATCTGGTTCAGGAGTTGCATCGGAAGGACCGCTATTTGAAGAAGTTCCGATAGACAATAAGTTTTCGGATATATTAGATTCCATCATCGACAAATTAAAAGACATTCGGGATATTTTTATGTCTGGATTCTGGGATGGTCTTGGAGACTATAAGCCGGTTCTTGCTGAGCTTAAATCAGATTTGGAGTCAATAGGAAATTCGCTGAAAGAGATATTTTCAGACCCACAGGTCGTTGATGCAGCGTCAAATTTCGCAAAGGCGTGGATATATGCGTTAGGACAAATTTCAGGATCGGCAGCAAGGATCGGCTTAACAATTGCTCAAAACTTAGTTGGCGGATTTGAAAAATTCCTCAATCAAGAAAAAGACCGAATTAAAGAATATCTAGTTGGTATCTTTGATGTAGGTGCAGAAATAGGAAGCATCTTAGGGGACTTATCAGTAGCAGTTGCAGATATTTTTTCCGTTTTTGGAAGCGATGTTGCGCAGCAAATAACTGGTAACGTAATGAGCATTTTCGCTGAACTCGGAATGATGCTCACAGAAAATGCCACAAAGCTTGGCAGAGATATACTAACAGTCATAGCACAACCAATCATAGAGAATAAAGACTTAATCAAAGATGCACTGATGAGTACTCTTGAGGCAATTGAGCCATTTACATCAGGTATCTTGTCTCTTGTACAGCGAGTGCGTGACGGAATTACAGATATCTATGATAACCACTTAAAACCATTTTTTGATTCCATTGCTGACGGATTTTCTGAAATATTTGGAAATCTCCTGGAGGGATATAACACTTATATGGTTCCGGTTCTTGATGGTCTAGCAACAAAATTCCAAGAATTGATGGATGGACCCGTAGGAACAGCTATTGACCAGATTGTAGGCTTGATAAGCAGGCTGATTGATTTTATATCCATATTGTGGCAAACGATTTTAGTCCCATTTTTCGCATGGATAGCAGAAAATATAATGCCTGTATTAGCACCTATTGTTCAATTTATTGGCGAAAATGTTTTGAATGTATTTTCTCTTATCGCTCAAGCCATCGGAAATTTAGCTGACATATTGAGCGGAATATTAGATTTTCTTTCTGGTGTATTCACCGGCGATTGGGAGCTTGCATGGAAGGGAATACAAGAAATATTCGATGGTGTATGGAATTTAATTACTGATTTCTTGTCTTCTTCCTGGGAAACGATCAAAACAATTATTAGCAATGGAATAGAAATTGCCAAAGCAGCTATAAAAGCTGGATGGAACGCTGTAAAAACAGTTACATCATCAACATGGAATGCAATAAAGGATAAAATCTCTTCTATCTGGAGTTCTATCAAGAGTACGGCATCGAATGCTGTACAATGGATTTCCGATAAAGTTTCAAATATTTTTGAAGGTATGAAGAATAAAATCTCTGGAATCTTCGAATCTTTAGTTGATATTGTGACGCAACCTCTGAACTGGATCATCGATAAATTGAATGGATTGATTTCGGCAGCAGAATCCGCACAAAATTGGATTGCAGATGCTCTATCATTTAGCATTGATATCCCATGGCCCGTTTCAGATTTGGTAGGATTCGACAATTTCACTATTGGCGTTGACAGGATCAGTTTGCCAAGGATTCCATACCTAGCTTCTGGAGCCGTAATCCCTCCAAATAAAGAGTTTATGGCTGTACTTGGAGATCAGAAGCAGGGCAATAATATTGAGGCTCCAGAGAGCCTTTTGCGGCGTATCGTAAGGGAAGAATCAGGCAATAGCGGAGTGCAAAGAATAGAAGTACCTGTCTATTTGAATAGAAGGGAAATCGCAAGAGCTACTGTTGATGAGGCGAAACTAATGAGACTGCAAACCGGGAAAAATCCATTTGAATTAGCATAGGAGAGTCAAAATGGCACAACAACACTTAATGCTCGGCACATATCAACCACCAGACGTTGACGAAGACGGATATCAAGTGCAATTCGCAACGACTTCAACAGCCAGTTCCGGAAGAACACAAAGAGGCAATATGATTAATACTACTATGTTTACAGTGGAAGCATATAGTCTCAAATGGACAAATATTTCGGCGGTGGCTGTAAAAAAAATATTAGAACAGGTTATGGGTAAAAATTCTTTTAGTTTTTATCATTTTAATGTTTATAAGGGTATATGGGAAACTGGAGAGTTTTATGTAGCTAATATCAACTCTCCGTTCTTACGACTTAATGACGGAAGTGAAACCGTAAGCGAACTAAGCTTTCAAGTCACTGCAACTAATCCATTATAGGTGATAACATGGCAAAAAATGTAAGCAATGCTTTTAAAAATGTAATAAAAAACGGCGGCCCATTTTACAGCTATGCAAGAATGGTACTTGCAGACGGGACAGAAATTATCCTGGATTCCAGCAATAGCTTTATGGATTCTGATAACGGATATTCAGAACAATCTGATTCAGGGTTTCCGCTTGGCTCTGCCTTGTCTAAAAGCATTAATCTGAAGATTGATGCTCATATTGCTGTCGAAGAAGTCTTAAAAGATACCAATTCGGAAAATATCACAGACCATGCGAACGAAAATGTAAAGACTTATATAGATCAGGTAATTAAAGATTTGTACATGGCGAGAATTACCTTATACACAGAAGCAGACCTTCCAGATGGGAGAAAAGAGCGTATCCAGGAAGGAATTTTTACTGTCATTGATGCAGTATATCCCGGAGACGTAATAGAAGTCACAGCTTATGATGATATGTATAAGGCGGATCAGATATTTTCTGCTAATGTAACTTATCCTATATCGGCTCAAATGCTGTTAAATGAGGTATGCAATTATTGTGATATACCAAACGGAAGCCCAACGTTTTTAAATGATGATTTTATGATTACGAAAAAACCAGAAGAAAAAACAGGCCGGCAAATGTTTGGATATATCGCTCAAATTGCTGCCGGCAACGCTGTAATCAACCCACAGGGACGCCTTATCATAAAATCATATAATGTAAACTTCCCATCATCCGATCAGCCGTATGCCGGTGAAATAGAGTCAGAATCCGGAATACATATAATCTCAAGTTACACAGAAGATCCCACGATAGGCGTTGACGATGTAGTAATAACTGGAATTGCAACAACAATCGAGTCAGATAATCCAGATGCAGAGGACGGATATTACATAAATGGTACAGAAGATTACGCAATTAAAATCAATAATCCCTTGATAGCTGGAAACGAAAACGCTGCTGTTGATATGATTGCACAATCTATTGTAGGTATAAGAATAAGACCATTTTCCGGATCATTTATGCCTGATCCAACGATAGAATTCATGGACTTGGCATATCTGATCGATAAAAAAGATAATATCTATCAGACTTTGATAACATCCCATAATTTTGATTATCTTGGTAAAAGTACATTGGAATGTGGGGCAGAAAGTCCGCTGAAATACGGTGATTACTACAGTGAAGCGTCTGAGGTTTATCAAAAATTCAAAGACAGCTTGCAAAACAATAAGACACAATGGGAGCAGGCTATTGAAAATCTTACCCAGCAAGTTGCAAATGCCTCTGGATTTTACACAACAACAGAAGAACAAGACGATGGAAGTATAATCTTTTATCTGCACAATAAGCCAACACTTGAAGAATCTAATTATGTATGGAAAATGACTTCGGAAACTTTGAGTGTATCCACTGATGGTGGAGAGCACTGGAATGGCGGAATTACTGTAAACGGAGAAGTTATTGCCACAATCATGAACACGATTGGCCTCAATTTCGACTGGGGTGTAGGTGGCACGTTGATCATAAAAGACCCGGAAGGAAATCAAACATTATATGCAGATGCCGAAACGGGAGAAGTGAGAATTGAAGCAACGTCATTTAAACTAAAAGGTAAGGATATAGAAGATTATATCACCGAAAAACAAGGGGCTGCCGTCCCTTCTCTAACTAGAGATTTTATTGGAATTCCAACTGACTCTCAAGGTGATAATGGAAATTATGATAATGCAGAAGTATCTATAAAAATATATGTCGATGGGAAGGACTATACATCTAATATTTCTGTAAGCGTAGAAAAATCATCTAATATTACTGGAACTGCAAGCAATTCCAATAAAACATATAAAATTTCGAATATGACCAGTGATTCTGGGTGGATTCGATTTTCCTTTACCTATAATAACATCAGATATTCAAAAGACTGCCAGGTAACGAAAATCAAGCAAGGAGAGAGTTCTTCTGTATCATCATATTTTGTAGAGCTAAATACAAATGTTGTAAATTTGTACAACGGTGTATTCTCTCCAAATAGAATTACTGCGTTTGCGTATTCTCAAAGCGGGGAGACAAGAGAACCTTATTTCGGAAATTTTGATATCTATGCTTCTACGGATGGAAGCTCATACTCTACTGTAAAAAGAGTTTCCAACGTGCAATCCACTTATTACAAATTTTCTGAAGCAGATGAAAACTATACATTTTTCAGGGTTGAGTTATATACAAGTGACGGGGAAACTCTACTTGATAGTCAAAATGTATCTGTATTACGTCAGCCGAAAGGAAATAACTTGCTGAAAGATACTGAAAATTTTACCACTGATTACTGGCAAATTTCAGGATCGTTCTCAAGAAACTTAGAGGCTCCAGACGGTACTAAAACTATGGCTAGCTTGAAAGCTACAAATTCGGATTGCTACCTGTCAGCACATTCTGTAAATAATAAACCGATTACGGTTCCAGGCAATTATACATTTAGCGTGTATCTTCGGGCATCGTCGAACATGTCTATCCAGATAAGTCTCAATCACACAGATGGAACCATAAAAGAAATTGATGTTACTACAGAATGGAAATGCTATACGTTATTTTGTGAAGTAAAAGATATAACTGATCAAAACCAAGTTACGATTGGCGGCTGGGGAAGCTTCTCAAGTTCGAGCGGCGCAACACTTTATGTATGGAATCCTATTGTAAACAGGACAATGTCCACAGAAGATATGTTTAACATCCTGACTAATAACGGACAAGTGCAGGGCATATTTTTTAAAAATGGACAATTGTATATAAATGGCTCTTACATCAAGTCTGGATATATTGAAGGGGATTTGATCCGAGGCGGAACGTTGATTTTGGGTGGATCAAGTAATACATACGGTACACTTGAGGTCCGTGATTCGTCTGGAAATGTAATTGGTACATGGTCAAGAAGCGGTATTGTCGCTGAAAATGCCACAATCACAGGAGTTATCAATGGTACATCAGGTCATATTGGAAACTGGACATTTACAGAAAACGGCATTACATCTAATGTGAAATTTAATGAGTTGACAGGAGGAGATTCTGGATTAATTGAACAGAGTACAAGGGTCAAGTACCAAGTTCAGTTGCTGAAATACGGTGTTACGGAAGTCAACGGAAAGTATATTGCAATGATAATTCGAACAAGAGCAGGAAGTTCTACTAGTTCATTTTTACAGCGGTTTGCGGTTGCTTACGATGGCACTGTAACAGTAGGAGTCCCGTCCGGCGAAAATATCCAAATAACAACAGATGGACAAATCCAATTCAAAAACAGAACAACAACAAGAGCTTATATAGATATGAGTAACTCATCTACATTAAGGATTCATGCGACAAATATAAAACTCGATGGAAATGTAATAGAACCATTGTAAGGAGTGATGTAATGGAAATCAAAGGAATTGATGTGTCTGCTTATCAAGGCAATATTAACTGGAAAACAGTAGCAGACTACGGTATGGGGTTTGCGATCCTCAGAATCACAGAAAAAGGGAATGTGATTGACAGTACATTTGAAAAAAATTACGAAGGATGCACTAAAAATAACATCCCTGTTGGCGTGTATAAATATAGTTACGCCATGTCAGTAGCCGAAGCACAGAAAGAAGCAGAAAAAGTGGTAGATGTGCTTGACGGAAGAAAACTGGATTTTCCGGTATGGTTAGACTTGGAACATCCAGATCAAAGGAATTTGTCAAAATCGACACTTGAGACAATGATTAAGACGTTTTGGAGCGTTGTTAAGACGGCCGGATATAAATTTGGCATTTACAGTAATGTCGACTGGTATGAGAATATTATACCGGAATCAACCAAACCTAAATACGATTTTTGGATTGCTAGATATCCGGCCAATGATGATGGGTGGCTGCAAGAGAGATTACGTCCATCTTATGGTGTGGGATGGCAGTACAGCAGCAAAGCGACTATACCAGGCATACCAACTAAGGTAGATCGTAATGTATTTTATAAGGACTACAAAGAGGAGAGTGGTATTGTGTCATATACAAAATCTGATGCAATTAGTCGAGTCATTGATATTGCAAAAGCTGAGGTCGGATATCTTGAGAAAGCATCAAACAGCCAGCTTGACAGCAAGACGGCCAATGCCGGAAGCGGAAACTACACAAAATACTGGCGTGATACATATCCGTCATACCAAGGACAACCATGGTGCGCTGACTTTGTATCATGGGTACTTATGAAGGCATTTGACCAGGTGACAGCAGCAGCGTTGTTAAAACACTGGCCGTATGTGTATTGCCCGACGCTCGGAAATTTGTTTACGAGATATGCGAATCCAGAGGTGGGAGACATCGTGATCTTTTACCGTGGCGGAACTTTTACACATACCGGAATTGTTACAAAAGTAGTAGGAGATCGATTTGAAACAATTGAGGGAAACACCTCTGGAGCATCTGGGGTAGTAGCAAATGGAGGAGGAGTATGCGCAAAATCCTATCTTAACAGTACACTTCCCGGAACAAAATTTTGCCGCATGGATTGGAATATTGCCATAGAATGGATGAATAAGAACGGAAATGCATCACAAAACACATCTACAACACCTGGAAGGAGTGGTTACATGTTTAATCCGGAAATCGTGCAGAAAGGAAGCACGGGAACATCTGTATTATTGCTGCAGGAAATCCTCAGAGCCAGAGGTTTTAAAGGCAAAGATGGAAAAGAGTTAGAGCTTGATCGGTCATTCGGAGACAACGTCCAGCATGCTTTAAAATCATACCAAAAATCTAGAAATGGAGCTTTAGAGGTGGACGGTATTGCTGGCACAAACACATGGAAAGATTTGATTGCTATTTAAAAAAGTACCCCTGAGCTTATTGCTCAGGGGTGTTATCTAACAATGCTTTAACATCTTCGTTCTCGCTAAAAACATGGAAAAATCTGTACATGTTATAATACAATCCCTCATCCATACCTACTATCAAGTAAACCGGCGAAATTTGTGACCTGTATACTCTAACATGTCTCAAGCCATCAAAAAAGCATTGTACTAATTGTTTGCTGTAAAATTCCGAAACAAACAAGTCAACATATTCTGCTGGCACGATTGCGTCGTCCCCCTCTTTTATTATTTGAAACTCTCCCCATTTTATTATCTCAGATCCTTTGTAAATATTCATTTTTAATACCTACCTTTCTTTATTTTTTATCTTTTTTTATGGTGATTTTATCTCCATCAAATTCCAATATTACGCCTCTGTCTTCATCCGTGATTCCCATCTCCCTAACCCACGTAGTAGGGATGGTAATTCTATTTGTTACGCCTCCACTTCCAGCAGTGCCTCCAGATTTATTAAAAATAACTTTTGCTATTTTCTCTTGCATTTTACATCCTCCAATGATATTATATATTTAGTCACACAGGATGGATGCTTCCTGCTGTGGAACACCCAGCTATCCGGGTGTCAAGGATTGAAATAATGAGATTTATGGCAAATCTGGTAGACGGCAGGGCTAAATGCCCTGTCTTTTACTTTGCAGCTTTTCCGGCACTATAGCAATCATAAAATTGATCTGTAAGTTTTGCTAACTGTTCTGGGCTGAGTTCTTCTTTTAACTCCTCCGGTATCCATTTATACGATTCTGAAAATGTTGACTGCATACTTCCGATCTTGGATGTTTTCTTTACCATTTCCAGCTTATACATTTCTCCAAGCTCTTCCAGAGTGATATCTCCATTTTTTACAGCTTCTTTTCCGTCCCTGGTTAAAATTCTCATCGCCTTTTCTTTTTTAATGATCCCAATGCCTTTAATGTACATTTTTATCCTCCTTATGCAATTCTTACGTTTATAACTTCCTCATAAGGTCCGCAGCAAAAGAATTTTATTGATTCAATGGCAGCTTCTTCACTCATGCCTTCTGCTTTTATCTTCTGTACGGCATCTTTTTTAATTACTACCTTTGATTCCTTATCAATTACATCATACATAAATTTCATCATTTTTATTTCCTCCTTTATCTTACTTCTTCTTGATGATTATATTATATATCATTCGTAACGAATAGTCAAGAGGTTTTTTAAGTTTTTTTTAAAAAATTTTTGTACCATCTCCGTGACAAAATCTGTGATAAAAAATTGTGGAAATATAATTTCTAAACAGAAATATAATTTCCAATTAAGAGTAAAAAAATAGCGTATTTATGCGGTTTTCCGGGCTTTTCCGCTGTAAATACGCTTAAAATGAAAAGTGGAAGCAACGGGGCTCGAAGATTTTGGTATTCCAGTCTTGTCAGCTAATTCTTTTGCCGTGATGTTTTCCTCATCCATTGCAGTCCTGAGTCTTTTTCTCATTTCATCCATTTTGTTCCCTCCGTGGTTTAAATATATCATATTATTATTCATAAATCAATAAAAAAGTTTAAAAAAATTAAAGCCAAGTATTGACATCCTGGTTTAAAAATGTTAAACTCACATTATCAAATCAAAAAAGGAGGTGGTCCGAATTGGCATTCGATTATAGCAAACTAAAAGGGAAAATGGTGGAGGTGTATGGCAGCCAAACCGCTTTTGCAAGCGCCTTTGGGGTTTCGGAAAATACGTTTTCCAAAAAGATGAATAATAAGGTCAGGTTCACGTCTGACGATATTATCAAAATATCTTC
>ERZ1090863.301-NODE-301-length-29804-cov-7.181048_pt1 | contig 29804 bp, 24 predicted proteins | sample MGYA00478480_ERZ1090863 | MGnify/ENA primary metagenome ERZ1090863 (study PRJEB33644, sample SAMEA5815746) | chicken gut metagenome | biome: Chicken; feature: Gastrointestinal Tract; material: Caecum | place: Ireland | collected 2019-01-01 | study: A study of the...
GTTCACGGTTCACGGTTCACGGTTCACGGTTCACGGTTCACGGTTCACGGTTCACGGTTCACCTGAATGTTAGAGACAAAAGTACGAAAAAAACTCGATTCCACAAGCAGTTCCGAGGTTTTGACGGTTTTTCATATCATACTCACAATATATTGTGAATCAATATGTTGACTTTTGAACCCTTTCGAAAAAAACAAAAAAAGGCACATGATTATTCATCTTGCGCCTCTTTCCATTTGTTTTCCGTCGCAAAGATAATACATTTTTTAAGATCTGCAATATTTTCGGGCGGTTAATTTCGGTTCGAGAAAGATCCGATCGGTCGTTTTTGCCTTCATCCCGGCGGCGTTCGAGTTCCGCGTGCGCCATTTGACGGCCGGAATCGTCGCAAGACACGCAGCGGTGGGGCGGTGCGGATTCGGCCCCTCCCCGCGAATATTCCGGATGAGGAGGGGGCGTCCGCTCTCCTCCGGTTGTGAAATACAGTATCGGACCGGGGCGGCGGATGCGAGTGGTACGATCCGCGAATCGGAGAGGCGTGAAGTGCGAAGTGCGCGAAGACGGCTGAAGCCCCGGCGGGATGTATTGCGATCCTGCGGACGGAACCGACGATGTGTCCTGACGAGCCCCCTTCCTTTTCTGACGGACGGGATGCCTGATTCTGCAGTATTGCGGTTCGGTCGTCCGCCCCCCCCCTCTATGTAACATACTATGAACTCAACGAAGACTGTCTTACAAGTTTTAGACGACCCTTTTTTTATTCGTACTGCTATTCGGGCGTTTCCCGAACAGGCGATTTCCGAAGGGTGGAAAAACTTGTCAGACAGCCTTCGTCCGTTACAGCATGCGGCTTACGACCCGCTACACTTCGAGGTCGACGTCGAACTTCTCGACCCACGGAAGGCCCTGCTCTCCCAGCTCGGCGAGGAACGGATCGGGATCGAACTCCTCGACGTTGAACACGCCCGCGCCGCGCCAGAGCCCTTTGGCCCACATCGAGGCGCCCAGCGCAGCCGGAACGCCCGTCGTGAAGCTCACGGCCTGTGTGCCCGTTTCGCGGAAAGCCTGCTCGTGGTCGCAGTTGTTGTAAATGTAGTAGGTGCGTTCCTTGCCGTCCTTGACGCCCCTGATCCGGCAGCCGATCGACGTCTGGCCGTGGTAGTTGGCGCCGAGCGACTTCGGATCGGGCAGCACCGCCTTGAGGAATTGGATCGGGACGATCTCCACCCCGTTGTACACGATCGGGTCGATGCGGGCCATGCCGATGTTCTGGATCACGCGCAGGTGGGTGAGGTACTCCTGTCCGAAGGTCATCCAGAAGCGGGCGCGCCGGATCGTGGGGTAGTTCTTCACGAGCGATTCGAGCTCTTCGTGGTAGATGACGTACGATTCGCGTTCGCCGATTTCCGGATAGTGCAGCGGTTTGTGAATCTCGTGGGGTTCGGTTACGACCCAGCGTCCGTTCTCGTAGTAGCGCCCTTTCTGCGTTACCTCGCGGATGTTGATTTCGGGGTTGAAGTTGGTGGCGAAGGCCATGCCGTGATTGCCGGCGTTGCAGTCGACGATGTCGAGGTAGTGTATTTCGTCGAAGTGATGCTTGGCGGCATAGGCCGTGAAGATGGCCGTAACGCCCGGATCGAAGCCGCAGCCGAGGATGGCCGTGAGGCCTTTGGCCTTGAAACGGTCCTGATAGGCCCACTGCCACGAATACTCGAAGTGCGCCTCGTCCTTGGGTTCGTAGTTGGCCGTATCGAGGTAGTTGGCGCCGCATTCGAGGCAGGCGTCCATGATCGTGAGGTCCTGATAGGGCAGGGCGACGTTCACGACGATGTCGGGCCGGAAGGCGCGGAACAGCGTACACAGCTCCTGCACGCTGTCGGCGTCGACCTGCGCGGTCTGCACACGTCCGCCGCCGATGGCGGCAGCCACGGCGTCGCACTTGGATTTGGTGCGGCTGGCCAGCATGACCTCCGAGAATACGGGGTTCGCGGCTATTTTCTGAGTTACCACCGTGCCGACGCCGCCGGCGCCGATAATCAAGGCTTTCATAATAGGTATTCCGGTTTAAGTGTTATGAATTCTTCGTTATGCGCAACAAAATTAGTTTTTTATTTTGGCAAAACAAAAATAATCCTTACATTTGCACCACCAAAAACGGAAATGCCGTCTGCGGACGGTTTTCGATTTGGCGACGGAGATCTCGTAGCTCAGCTGGTAGAGCACAACACTTTTAATGTTGGGGTCCTGGGTTCGAGCCCCAGCGGGATCACGGAAGGGGCTGTCTAACAAGTTTTAGACACCCCTTTTTTATTCGTACTGCTATTCGAGAACTTTTTTCGAATACGCATTCTCGGAGGGTTAAAAAAACTTGTTCGACAGCCCCTTTTCGCATGCGGCGGCGACGGCGGACACCCGTGGCCGGCGGGGCCTGCCTTCAGAGCCGCCTTACTTGAAAATCTGGTGGGATCGGATCAGCGTGGAGTGCGGATCGTCCTCGCGGATTTCGTCGTCGTTCAGCCGGTACGCCTTCTTCACGGCTTTCCCGATTTGCCGGTTGACCTGATTCAGTCCTTCGTTCTCGACGAGTCTTAAATAGTTTTGCATCAGGTCGCGGCGTGCTGAATCAGTAAAAAGATTTCGTCGGTGATCGTCCGGTTTTTCAGGGAGATCACCCTTTGATGAAATTTTCCAAATCCATGACTTTCGAATCCATGATCGGACGTATTTATCGGTCGCAGAACAAAGATAGCGGTTTTGAGCGGATTATCCGCATGGACCGGGTGGAAATCGGTTGATCGCGCCGTTGCAGGAATCGGAGTCCCGTCCGATCCGTCGGACGGGGCCGCAGCGTCGTGCGGTTCCGCCGGATGCCGTTCGCGGCTCGAATCCCTCGCCGGAGGCGCCGCTTTGCCCTCGGGTGCCTATCCCTTGACTGATTCGTCGTGAACCGTCGTCTTCTGAGGGCGGTTCCGCTGCGGACCTTCGCGTGTCTGCCGTCCGACGATGGGGCCCGGCTGCGAATCGGGCGGACCCGTCGCATCGCGGCTGTGGACGAAGGGGATGGGGTGCCTTGCCGCAAGCGGGCGGATGGGCGGAGAGACGGAGAGACGGAGAGCCCCTGCCCGTTAAGTATAAATACGTATTTTCCGCAAATATCCGGCCCGCAAGATGCGCCCGATCGGATCAATTTCATATTTTTGTGTCGTTTCTAAACGACAAGGACCCGATAGATGGTTGATTTTCAAAAACTGCCTTCGCCGTGTTTCGTTCTCGACGAGACGTTGCTGGACGCGAATCTGGCGAAGATCGACAGCGTGAGGGCGGCGACCGGCGCCGAGATCATCGTAGCGCTCAAGGCATGCGCGATGTGGCGTATTTTCCCCGAGCTGGCCCGCCATTCCGACGGCGCCACGGCCAGTTCCGCAGCCGAAGCACGGCTCGTATTCGAGGAATACGGCCGTCCGGCCCACACCTATGCTCCGGTCTACACCGACCGCGACATCGGGGAGATCCTTCGGTGCAGCGACCACATTACGTTCAACTCCGTGGCGCAGTTCGAGCGTTTCGGACCGATGGCGCTTCTGCGCGGCATCTCGTGCGGACTGCGGATCAATCCGCAGTATTCGCCCGTCGAGACGGACCTCTACAATCCTTGCGTGCCCGGTTCGCGCCTCGGCATCGCCGCCGGCGAACTCCGGGAGCTGCCGGCGGGTGTCGAAGGGCTTCATTTCCACGTGCTCTGCGAGTCGCGTCCGCATCATCTGCATCTGGCGCTGGAAGCGGTCGAGCGGCATTTCGGCCGTTTTCTCGATCGCATCGCGTGGCTCAACATGGGCGGCGGCCATCTGATGACCCATGCCGATTACGACTGCGACGAACTGATCCGCATTCTCCGCGGGTTCAAGGCGCGGCATCCCCGTCTGCGCCTCATTCTCGAACCGGGCAGCGCCTTCACGTGGCGTACGGGTTTTTTGGTCTCGACGGTCGAAGACATCGTCGAGAACGGCGGCATACGCACGGCGATGCTCGACGTGTCGTTCGCCTGCCACATGCCCGACTGTCTCGAAATGCCCTACAAACCGGCGATCGTCGGCGCACACGAGCCCGCCGCGGGGGAGATGCGCTGGCGCATGGGGGGCAACAGCTGTCTGGCGGGCGACTATGCGGGCGACTGGGCTTTCGACCGCAGCCTGCGGGTCGGCGACCGGATCGTGTTCGAGGACATGATCCATTATACGATGGTCAAGACCACGATGTTCAACGGCGTGGCCCATCCCGCGATCGCCATCGCGCAGCGCGACGGCCGGGTAGAGATCGTCCGCGAATTCGGTTACGAGGATTTCCGCGACCGGATGTCCTGATTCGGATAAAACTTACAAACCGCTTATAAATGAAAGATTTTACACCCACTTCCTATACGCTCGAATGCGTTGCCACGGGCCGCACGTTCGAAGACGAAGGCTGGATGATGGAGGACCGCTCCTGCAAGACCCCCTCGCTCGTTCGGGCCCGTTACGCCGCAAGACGGCTCGAAGTCCGCTCGTCCGAGCTCGGGCTCTACAAATACGCCGACTGGCTCCCCGTCAACCGCATGCTGGAAGGCTCGTCCGCTCCCGTAACCTATAAGAGCAAGGGGCTCGCCAAGCACCTCGGACTGGAGAATCTCTACATCACCTTCAACGGCTACTACCCGGCTATCGGCGCCCGAATGACCACCTGTTCGTTCAAGGAGACCGAAGCTTTCTCGGTGTGCGCCCGCGCGGCGAAGGACGAGAAACGGGTGCTGGTGGTGGCTTCGGCCGGCAATACGGCCCGCGCTTTCGCCAAGGTCTGCTCCGACAACGGCATCAAGCTGCTGCTGGCGGTGCCCGCCGAGAACCTTCAGGCCCTCTGGTTCGAGGAGCCGCTGAATCCCTGCGTGAAACTGATCTGCTGCGAATACGGAGGCGACTATTTCGACGCCATCCGCCTGAGCGACCTCGCGCTCAAGGGCGATAACTTCTATGCCGAGGGCGGCGCCAAGAACATCGCCCGCCGCGACGGCATGGCGACCACCGTGCTCTCGGCCGTTACGACCATCGGCCGCATCCCCGACTACTATTTTCAGGCCGTCGGCAGCGGCACGGGCGCCATCGCGGCGTGGGAGGCCAACCTGCGGCTCATCGAAGACGGACGTTACGGCCCGAATCTGATGAAGCTGATCGTCTCGCAGAACGCCCCCTTCGTGCCGATGTACGACGCATGGCGGGTCGATTCGCGCGAAATGCTCGCGGCCGACGAGGACAAGATGCGCCGCAACGCCGAGATCATCGACGCCAAGGTGCTCTCGAACCGCCGTCCGCCTTACGGCATCGCCGGCGGCCTCTACGACGCGCTGAAGGCTACGGGCGGCGACGTGATGGTCTGCACGAATGCGCAGGCGCGCAAGGCGCGCGCCCTGTTCCGGGAGCTGGAGGGCGTGGATATTTATTCGGCCGCCGGCGTGGCGCTGGCGTCGCTCGTCAAATGCGTGGAGGCCGGCCGCATCGCCAAGGATGCCGTGGTGATGCTCAACATCACGGGCGGCGGCGAAGAGCACTTCAAGGAGGGCAAGGAGCTCTGGTACCTGAAACCGAGCCACATCTTCCCGCTGGAACCCGACGTGGAGGATGTCGTGGCCAAGGTGGAGGCCCTGTTCGCCTGATGCGGCCTCCGACAGACGGAAAATCCTCGGTCCGCCCCCCCCTGCCCAGCCGGAGCGCGCGGCAGGCCGTTTTTTTATTAACTGATCCGATTAAAAAAACGAACAAGATGAAAGAGATCCAAACGAAGCGTATTCCCTGCTTCAGGCGTTGGACCCGCACGGGCTGGGCAGCCTTTGCGAGCCTCCACCGCCCTGTAACGATCGGGGTGCTCTCCGTTACGATGTCGATCCTCTTGCCGGCGGCGGCCGCCGCGCGGGTGCAAGTCTCCGACTCGCTCGAAATCTGCAAGATCTTGCAGATCGACGAGGTGGGGATCACGGGCAATTTGTCCTCGCCCACGCGCAGCGTCGTGCCGCCTGCCACGCTCTTCGACCGGAAGGCCGGGGGTGCGGGGCCGCTTCAAACCTTGGAGTCCGCCCTGCGCCTTGCGCCCGAAGTCGACGTCCGAGAGCGGGGCGGCAAGGGGGTGCAGGCCGACATCTCGATACGGGGAGGCTCCTTCGATCAGACGATGATCCTGCTCAACGGCATCAACTTTACCGATGCGCGCACGGGGCACCAGTCCCACGCGCTGCCCGTCGATCTCGACTGCGTGTCGGGTATCGAACTCATCGACGGGGTAACGGGCGTCGGCGCCTTCGCGGGCGCCGTGAATATCCGCACCGCACCGCTCCGGCCCACCTATCTGCGTTTCGAAGGGGCCGGCGGCGCATACGGCTATGCCTACGGCAACCTTTCGGGCGCCCTGACCGCCGGCCGGTTCACGCTCTTCGCAGCCGGTTCCTACCGCCGCAGCGACGGGTATATCCACAACACCGACTTCGACAACTGGAACGGGTTTCTGCGGATGAACTACGACTCCGGACGGGCCGGTTTCTTCGACGTGCAGGCGGGTTGGCAGAGCCGTTCGTTCGGCTCCAACGGGTTCTATGCCGCCTACAATCCCGATCAGTACGAGCAGACCCGCACGGCGCTCGCTTCCGTTCGGTGGGTGAAGCGGTTGGGCGACGTTACCCTGAATGCCACCGCAAGTTACCGCAAGAACTTCGACCGCTACGACTGGACGCGCGGCACGCCGATGAACCGCCACAATACGGACAATGCCGGTGCGGAGCTGTGGGCCGACTACGGCTGGCGGTGGGGCGAGACTTCGCTGGGCGGCGACTACACCTACAACCACATTTTCAGCACCAATCTGGGCCTTCCGCTTGCCGAACCGTACGGCGAGTACACCCACGCCGATGCACGCCGTGTGGGCAACCTCTGGCTCCGGCACACGAAACGCTGGCGGCGTTTCGATCTCTCGGGTTCGGCGGGCGTGAGTTTCTCGCCCTACGGCACGGCGGCGCTCTGGAGCCTCTCGGGCGGGTTCGCGCCCGCGGCGGGGCTGCGTCTGGATGCGGGCGTCTCGCAGTCGATGCGTCTGCCGACCTTCACCGACCTCTACTACACCTCTCCGGCCCAGCTCAACAATCTCGATCTGGGTCCGGAACATGCTGTGTCATATCGCGTAGGAGCCGATTATCGGAAGGGGCGCTGGAGCATCTCGGCGAATCTTTTCTACCGCGACGGCCGCAACATCATCGACTGGGTGTGGCGTCCCGATCTGGGCGACAAGTGGCATTCCGAGCAGACGAGCAGTCTCGATACGTTCGGCGCCGAGGCCACGGGCGGATATACCTCCGGCAGAGGTTTCCTGCGCCGTGCGACCCTCTCTTACGGCTGGCTTTCGACCGACCGCCGCGGAGAGGTCATCACGTCGAGCGCGATGGACTACATGAAGCATAAGCTCTCGGCCGCACTGGAGGTGTGTTTCCTGCGCCGCTTCACGCTTTCGCTCACGGGCACGTTCTACGACCGCAACGGAGCTTATACGGCCTACCTGCGCAATCCCGACGGATCGCTGAGTTTGGACGAGACGGGAGCGATGAAGACCGAGATGCGCGACTTCGAGCCGTACTTTCTGTTGGATGCCCGTATCGCTTGGGAAAAAGGATGTTGCAAGCTCTATGTCGATGCGACCAATCTCACCGATGCGGAGTATTTCGATTTCGGCGGTCTGGAGTTGCCGGGCCGCTGGCTGACGGGCGGCGTGGTGATTACGCTCGGCAGGTAGCGCTCCTTTCCGGCTGCGACGAACGGGGGCCTGCGGCAAATGCCGCGGGCCCTTTTTGCGCGGGCCGGTGATATTTCTTAACCGGAATGCGATTTTTTCGTTACATATTTGGTGTCCGATTCCTGAAAATTTGTTACTTTTGAAGTCAGAACTTAAATCCAACCGAAAATATATGGAAAAACGTATCGTAGAATGCGTGCCCAATTTCAGCGAGGGCCGCGACAAGAACATCATCCGGCAGATCACGTCGGCGATCGAAGCCGTCGAGGGCGTCAAACTGCTCGACGTCGACCCGGGCGAGGCGACCAACCGTACGGTCGTAACTTTCGTCGGCGAGCCCGAGGCGGTCGTCGAGGCCGCCTTCGAAGGGGTGAAGAAGGCCGCCGAACTGATCGACATGTCGAAGCACCACGGCGCGCATCCCCGTATGGGCGCCACGGACGTGCTGCCGCTGATCCCCATCGCGGGCATCACGCTCGAAGAGTGCGCCGAGCTGGCCCGGGCGCTGGCCAAGCGCATCGCCGAGGAGCTGCGCATTCCGACCTACAACTACGAAGCCGCCGCCTTCACGCCCGAGCGCCGCAACCTCGCCGTGTGCCGCCGGGGCGAGTACGAGGCGCTGCCCGAGCGCATGACCCGCAAGGAGGAGGCGCCCGATTTCGGCGCCCGTCCGTTCGACGAGGGGATCGCCCGCACGGGCGCCACGGCCGTGGGTGCGCGCGACTTCCTGATCGCCGTGAACTTCAACCTCAATACCACCTCCACGCGCCGCGCCAATGCCGTCGCGTTCGACGTGCGCGAGAAGGGCCGCCCCGTGCGCGAGGGCGGTTCGCCCGTGGGCAAACCCCTCAAGGACGAGAACGGCAAGACGATCATGCAGCCCGGGACGCTCAAGGCGACCAAGGCGATCGGCTGGTTCATCGAGGAATACGGCATCGCACAGGTGTCGATGAACATCACGAACATCTCCGTTACGCCGTTGCACGTGGCGTTCGACGAGGTGTGCCGTGCGGCCGGCGCCCGCGGCCTGCGCGTTACGGGCACCGAGATCGTCGGTCTGATCCCCAAGCGCGCGCTCGTCGAGGCGGGCAAATATTTCCTGAAGAAACAGCAGCGCTCGACGGGCCTTTCGGAGGCGGAGATCATCAAGATCGCCGTGAAGTCGATGGGGCTGGCCGACCTCAAGCCCTTCGACCCCGAGGAGAAGGTGATCGAGTACCTGCTCGAAACCGGCAAGGGAACCCGGAAACTCGTCGATCTCACGTGCGACGGTTTCGCCGAGGAGACCGCGAGCGAGTCGCCGGCCCCGGGCGGCGGTTCGATCTCGGCCTACATGGGTGCGCTGGCCGCTGCGCTGGGCACGATGGTCGCCAACCTCTCGTCGCACAAGGCCGGCTGGGACGCCCGTTGGGAGGAGTTCTCCGATTGGGCCGACAAGGGCCATGCGCTGATGCGCGAACTGCTACATCTGGTGGACGAAGACACGGAGGCTTTCAACCGCATCATGGCCGTCTTCTCGATGCCCAAGTCGACCGACGAGGAGAAGGCCGCCCGTGCTGCCGCACTCGAAGCCGCCACACTCTATGCCACGCAGGTTCCGCTGCGCACGATGCAGACCGCATTCAGGACTTTCGAAGTCGTGAAGGCGATGGCCGAAATCGGCAACCCCAACTCCGTCTCCGACGCGGGCGTGGGTGCGCTGGCGGCCCGCAGCGCCGTGCTGGGCGCCTGCCTCAACGTGAAGATCAACGCCGCGGGTCTCAAGGACCGCGCCGCGGCCGACAAGCTGGTGGCCGACGCCGTGGCGCTGGCCGCCGATGCCGAGCGCATGGAGCGCGAGGTGCTGGAAATCGTGGAAAACAAAATCAAATAGCCTATGACACTGCAAGAGTTTCAAGACGATATCCGCGCGGGCATTCCCGATGTGCTGCCTGCCGCGAAGCCCTATGACAAGCAGATCAACCATGCGCCGCGCCGCAAGGAGATCCTGACGCCCGAGGAGCGCGTGCTGGCGATCAAAAACGCCCTGCGCTACTTCCCCGCGAAGCACCACGCCGTGCTGGCGCGCGAATTTGCGGAGGAGCTGCGCAAGTACGGCCGCATCTACATGTACCGCCTGCGTCCCGATTACGAGATGCACGCGCGTCCGGTGGAGGAGTACCCCCACAAGTCGCGTCAGGCGGCGGCCATCATGCTGATGATCCAGAACAATCTGGACAAGGCCGTGGCCCAGCATCCGCACGAGCTGATCACCTACGGAGGCAACGGCGCCGTGTTCCAGAACTGGGCGCAGTACCGCCTCACGATGAAATACCTCTCGGAGATGACCGACGAACAGACGCTCGTGATGTACTCGGGCCATCCGCTCGGACTGTTTCCGTCGCACCGGGATGCTCCGCGCGTGATCGTTACGAACGGCATGGTGATCCCCAACTATTCGAAACCCGACGACTGGGAGCGTTTCAATGCGCTCGGCGTGTCGCAGTACGGCCAGATGACGGCGGGATCCTATATGTATATAGGTCCGCAAGGCATCGTGCACGGCACGACCATCACGGTGATGAACGCCGCCCGCAAGCGTTTCGGGCCGGGCCGGACCGACGCCCGCGGCATGTTGTTCGTAACGTCGGGTCTGGGCGGCATGTCGGGCGCACAGCCCAAGGCAGGCAATATTTCGGGCGTGGTGAGCGTTACGGCAGAGATCAACCCCAAGGCCGCGCGCAAACGCTACGATCAGGGCTGGGTCGACGAACTGCACGAGTCGCTCGACGAACTGATCCCGCGCATCCGCAAGGCCGTGGAGGCGAAGGAGGTCGTCTCGCTGGCCTACGTGGGCAATGTGGTGGACCTCTGGGAGCGCCTTGCCGCAGAGAACATCCGTGTCGATCTGGGCTCGGACCAGACGTCGCTCCACAACCCGTGGGCCGGCGGTTACTACCCCGTGGGCCTGAGCTACGAGGCTTCGAACAAGATGATGGCCGAGGAGCCCGCCCGCTTCAAGGAGTGCGTGCAGGAGTCGCTGCGCCGTCAGGTCAAGGCGATCAACAAGCTGGCTGCCGGGGGGATGTACTTCTTCGACTACGGCAACGCCTTCCTCTTGGAGGCGTCGCGTGCCGGCGCCGAGGTGATGGGCGAGAGGGGGCGTTTCCGCTATCCTTCCTACGTGCAGGATATCATGGGCCCGATGTTCTTCGACTACGGCTTCGGCCCCTTCCGCTGGGTCTGCGCTTCGGGCAAGCCCGAGGATCTGGAACTCACGGACCGTCTGGCCGCCGAGGTGCTGGAGGAGATCCGCCGCACGGCGCCCGCGGAGATCTGCGGACAGCTCGACGACAACATCCACTGGATCCGCGAAGCCGGCAAGAACAAACTCGTCGTGGGCTCGCAGGCGCGCATCCTCTACGCCGATTCCGAAGGCCGCACGAAGATTGCGCTGGCCTTCAACGAGGCCATCCGCGACGGCCGTCTGTCGGGTCCCGTCGTGCTGGGCCGCGACCACCACGACGTGTCGGGCACCGACTCGCCCTACCGCGAGACGTCGAACATCTACGACGGTTCGAACCGCACGGCCGACATGGCCGTGCAGAACGTCATCGGCGATGCGTTCCGCGGCGCGACGTGGGTTTCGATCCACAACGGCGGCGGCGTCGGCTGGGGCGAGGTGATCAACGGCGGCTTCGGCATGGTGATCGACGGATCGGACGATTCGGCGCGCCACATCCGCGAGATGCTGCTCTGGGACGTGAACAACGGCATCGCCCGCCGCAGCTGGGCCCGCAACGAGGGTGCCGTGTCGGCGATCAAGCGCGAAATGGAGCGTACGCCCGGACTGCGGGTTACGCTGCCCAACTTCGCCGACGAAGCTCTGATCCGCAAGGCGTTGGAGGAGTAAATGCGCAGGGCTCCGGCCGACCGTGAGGGGCGGAGGCCCGGTCGGTCGGGTTCTCCCGATCCCGACCGGCGGACTGACCCTATCGGCCGTTTCGGAGAGGCCGATCCTGTTTGCTGCCGTCTTTTCGACTCTTCCGGATGTTTTTCGCAGCCGTCTCCCTGCTTCGGCAATATGCGGGCGCCGGCTCGGTTCGCACCCGGTTCGGCGGGAGCGGTCGAATGCTCCGGCCGTTCACTCTGCACGGAGCACCGATGGACGGAACGGGTTTCATCGCTCCGAACTCCGGGCCGGATTGCTGCCACTTCCTGCTTTGCTGGCCGGAAAAGGGGCGCGCATAGTTGTCGGTCGGATTCCGTGCGGAAGCAGAGCGGTGCGGATGCGGAAAGCCGGTTCCCGAAGGTCGGCGGATCGCTGCCTCTTCTTCGTTGCGCCGCGCCGGAAAGGGATTGCGCATGATTGCGGCCGAAGCGCGGGTACGGGAGGACGTTAGCGCGTCGGGCCCGTTCGAAATGCGGTTCCGGTCCCGACGGCCGAGCAGGGGCGTGTGAAGCGGAGCCGGCAAATCGGACCGTTTCGACAAGCCGAGGGCAAAGCCGAACGAGAGTTCGAGCTGTGCCGAGATGGGAAATGGAAGAAAGCGATCCGACCCTATTGATGAGCAAGGGAGAGTGCCGCACGCCGGTCCGGACTTTGCCGCGGCGGGAAGCCGAAGGACGTTTCGTCGGGCCGAATGGCGGGCCAAATTCTGGGGCGGATTGCGCCGAGGCGGAAAATGGAAGAAAGCAGTTCAGCCGTTTTGTCGGGCCGTACGCTGGTTCGGGCTGTGCCGGGGCGGGAGCGGGATTGCACGAAAGCGAATGATCCGAACTCCTGAAGGAGGGCCGGTTCCGGAGGATCATCGCTCTCCGCTTCCGACGGAGGGCGGAATGAAACGATACGAAAACAACCGATTTGAAAAACCTTAAATTCGAATAAACCGATGATTCATCACATCAGCGCCGACCACCTTTCGGTGGAGCGCGTGGAGGAGATCCTCACCAAAAACTACAAACTCGCACTCAGCGACGATGCCCGCGCACGCATCCAAAAGTGCCGCGACTACCTCGACCGCAAGGCGCAGGACACCGACCGGCCGATCTACGGCGTTACGACGGGCTTCGGTTCGCTGTGCAACGTCTCCGTGGGCCGCGACGAGCTGGCTCGGCTCCAGCAAAACCTCGTCATGTCGCATGCGTGCGGCACGGGCGAACGCGTACCTGCGCAGATCGTGAAGCTGATGCTCTTCCTGAAGGCGCAGTCGCTCTCGTACGGCTATTCGGGAGCGCAGGTCGCTACGGTCGAACGTCTCCTCGATTTCTTCAACAACGACATACTCCCCGTGGTTTACCAGCAGGGATCGCTGGGCGCTTCGGGCGACCTCGCGCCGCTCGCGCACATGACCCTGCCGCTGCTCGGTCTGGGCGAGGTGGAGTACGGGGGTGCCGTGCGTCCCGCCGCCGAGGTGCTCGAAGAGCTGGGCTGGGAGCCGATCCGCCTGCAATCGAAGGAGGGGTTGGCCCTGTTGAACGGTACGCAGTTCATGGCTTCGTTCGGCGTGTGGTCGCTCATCAAGGCCAAGCACCTGAGCGCACAGGCCGACATGGTGGGTGCTATGTCGCTCGACGCTTTCGACGGCCGTATCGAACCTTTCGCCGACAACGTGCACCTGATCCGCGCCCACAAGGGCCAGCTGGAGACGGCCCGTGCGTTCCGCCGTCTGCTGGAGGGCAGCGAACTGATCGCCCGGCCCAAGACGCATGTGCAGGATCCCTATTCGTTCCGCTGCATCCCGCAGGTGCACGGCGCGTCGAAGGATACGATCGCCTATGTCGAGAGCGTGCTGACGACCGAAATCAACGCTGCGACCGACAACCCGACGGTCTTCCCCGACGAGGATGTCGTGGTTTCGGCCGGCAACTTCCACGGCCAGCCGATCGCGCTGGCGATGGATTTTCTGGCGATCGCCGTGGCCGAGCTGGGCAACATCTCCGAGCGCCGCACCTATAAGCTGATTTCGGGCGCGCGCGAACTGCCCAACTTCCTCGTGAAGAATCCGGGCCTGAACAGCGGCTTCATGATTCCGCAGTACGCCGCCGCTTCGATCGTCAGCCAGAACAAGGGGCTCTGCTGGCCCGCTTCGGCGGATTCGATCCCCTCGTCGCAGGGGCAGGAGGACCATGTGAGCATGGGCTCGAACGCCGCGACGAAACTCTGGCGCGTCGTGCTCAACACGGAGCGCGTGTTGGCCATCGAGCTCTTCAACGCGGCTCAGGCGCTCGAATTCCGCCGTCCGCTCCGTTCGTCGCCCGCCATCGAGGCGCTCCACGCCGCCTACCGCAAGCAGGTGCCCTTCATCGAGAACGACGAGGTGATGTATCCCCATATCGAATCCTCGATCCGGTTCCTTCGTTCGTTATGAGGCTGCTGGTAAAGAATATCGCCCGGATCGTCGGCATCCGTCCCGCAGGCGTCGAGCGCGTCTGCGGTGCCGGGATGGCCGAGCTGCCCGAACTGACCGACGCATGGCTGCTGGCCGAAGAGGGGCGCATCGCGGCCTTCGGACCGATGTCGGAGCTCGGACCGATCGAGGCCGACGAAACGGTGGATGCCGAGGGAGGGACGCTCTTCCCGTCGTTCTGCGATTCGCACACCCATCTGGTCTATGCCGGCAGCCGCGAACAGGAGTTTCTGGACAAGATCAACGGCCTGAGCTACGAGGAGATCGCCCGCCGGGGCGGCGGCATTCTCAACTCCGCCGACCGGCTCCGCGCCGCCTCGGAGGACGAGTTGTACGAGCAGGCCATGGAGCGCATCCGCGAAATCATCCGCATGGGTACGGGGTGCGTCGAGATCAAGAGCGGCTACGGCCTCGCGACCGCAGACGAACTGAAGATGCTGCGCGTGATCCGCCGTATCCGCGAGACCTCGCCCATCGCTGTGCGCGCCACCTTCCTCGGGGCGCACGCCGTGGCCCGCGACTACATCGGCCGTCAGTCGGAGTATGTCGATCTGGTCTGCCGCGAGATGATTCCGGCCGTAGCCCGCGAGGGATTGGCCGAGTTCGTCGACGTCTTCTGCGACGAAGGGTTCTTTACGGTCGAAGAGACCGCTCGGATCATGCGGGCGGGAGCCGAGCACGGGCTCGTACCGAAGATCCACGCCAACGAACTGGCCGTTTCGGGCGGCGTGCAGGTCGGCGTTGAGCACGGTGCGCTGTCGGTGGACCACCTCGAACGGATGGATGCCGCGGCGATCGCTGCGCTGCGCGGTACGCGCACCATGCCGACGCTGCTGCCGGGGGCCGCCTTTTTCCTCGGTATGAGCTATCCGCCCGCCCGCGAGATGATCGCCGCCGGACTGGGCGTAGCGCTGGCATCGGACTACAACCCGGGGTCGTCGCCGTCGGGCAACATGAAGATGGTGGTCTCGCTCGCCTCGATCCGCATGCGAATGACGCCTGCCGAAGCGATCAACGCCGCGACGCTCAACAGCGCTTACGCCATGGGCGTGAGCGGCGACTACGGTTCGATCACGGTCGGCAAGGTCGCCAATTTCTTCCTCACCGATCCGATTCCGTCGGTGGCGTTCCTGCCCTATGCCTATACGACGCCCCTTGTCCGGCGCGTGTTCCTGCAAGGGCGGGAGATCGGACAGGCCGCCGTTTGACGCCGGCGGGTTTGTGCCGCCGCAGCGGACGACGGGAGCAGGGGAGCCGGAATCTGCCGGACGGCGCAGGACCGCTGAGACGGCCGGGCTCAGGCGGTTTGTCGAACGTCGTATGTCGCTGTGCGGCGGCAGCATGACGCGGATGAGCCGGATGCGTATGCCGTTGCGGCCACAGTAGAGAACGGAATGCCCCGGATCATGAGGGAGCATCTTCGAGACAAATGTTCGGGCGGCATCGGAAGGGATGCCGCAACAGGATCGTCGAAAGGGGCGGTCCTGTTTTTTTCGGGTCGTATGCAGGGCGACGAGCGGGAAGACTCCGGATCGGGTATCCGGCGACACCTGCCGCCGGAGGCCGTCCGCACCGGGGAATTCGGCGACACTTGCCTCCGGACGCAGCCCGCACCGGGAATCCGGCGAATGACGGAATGCCGAAAGCCGGTCCGGATGGACCGGTACGAGGCAACCGGTCCGTCGGTTCGGGCCGGTACGGGTGGAACGGCATCCGCCCGGCAGCTTCCCGGGGAACGGTCGGGGGGGGCGTCCGGTCATAGGCGGAAGCCATACGACCGGCAGCTGCGGGTATCCGGCGGGGAATCTGCAAATGCTCCCGCGGAAGGTGCAACGGCCGGGACAGTGCCGCCGTTTGTTCGCAGAGACCAGAATACGCTATCCACGGCGAGGGCGGACAACACCTCTTCCCGAAACGAATCCCGCCCCTTCCGAAACCCTCCCCGCAGAGGCGGAATGCCGGCGGCAGGGGTGGCGTACCGGGGGGCCGCTTGCGCGGGGCTTCTGCCCGAATCAGGAGATTTTGCAGAGCAGACGTTCTTCGATGCCGTGAAATAGTACCTCCATGGCCCTCTCGTAGGCCGTTGTCGGAGGCACGGAGTCGTTCTCCAGCTCGTGCATCGCCTGAATCAGGCGGTATTGGATGTCCTGCACGGAGAGTTCTGTGCCGCTCTCTTCGCAATAGTCGTGGAGCAGCTCGGTAACTTCGATCAAATCCGACAGTCGGTCGGCGTCGGCGGATATGTTGACGATTCCCTTCAGGAGTGCGGGTTCGCATTCCGCTCTTTCGCGGGCTCTGAACAACTCGACCAGTTCGGCATTGAGCAAATTGACGGTTTCCGTACGACAGGCGATTTTAGTTGCGTCCATATTATTCCTTTGGGTTGTGTGTTGATGTGTTCAGTGTTCAAACGTTTTGCAGTACGCACAAGGTGCGTTCCAGAGAGTAGGCCGGGAGGTGCCCGGCTTTGAGCAGAGCCAGATAAATCGCAGCGGCCTGCGAGGCTCTCTCGTCGGCTTTTTCGTGCGAGACGGCTATGTCTGTCGTCAGTTCGTAGAACTTGCCGACGAAATAGTTGCGGTAAAAATCGAAATTCTGTTCCATACCACTGCTTTTTTAGTTCGGCCGTTGTTCCCGCCGCAGCGAAGGGCTTCGGGACCGGCGGATTCGGTGTGTGCGCATCAAAAAAATTCCCGGACGGAAAAGAACCGTCGGGAATTGCGAGGGTTTTTCCGTATCATCGAATCCAACGATTAGAAAGAACCTCAGGCAGTACGTACCGGTTGGTACCGATATGCAAATGTATAAAATAAAACGGAGGATGCAACGATGGCTCATAGCGTCCGTTCTGTGGCGGGAAACGGCCGGGTGTGTGGTAAAGTATATTGTGTATGAGATAGATATGATGCGGTCCGAATGCAATATGATACGATGCCCAACCGCAGATTGCATCGAAAGCCGCCCTAAAGACACGTTGCGTTTCAGTGAAACGTCATTTATCCGTCCGTATGTTGCATCGCTTTTTCGGACCGTGGCGGGAGGCGCATGCGCTAAAGCGTACAAATCAGCAAGATGCGAGGAGACGGGGCGCACGGATCGCGTGAACGGACGCGGAATGAAGCATTGCGGCGCATGGCATCCGGTCGGCGAGCCGCTGCGGTCGGAGCCCCCGTGCCGAATCCGGGCGATGCCTCCCGGCGGCGGATCCGTGTTCCTGCCGCCCGAATCGCATCCCGTATGCGGCGCCGAATGACGGCCGGACGGCTCGGAAAGGAAGGGTATGATATGACCGTGCGGCTCGTGTGCGGAACGCTCCCCGAAACTTGGCCGCGAACGGCTCCGCAGCCCCTTCCGATGCCGTATCGGCCGCCGGATTCCGGGTTCCGAAGTCGAACGGCCGTTTATCATAGGCTGCGTTCGGAGGCATCTGCCCCCCCCCCTCTTGCCGCCGTACCGGACACGCGCGGTCCCGGCGGACGGCAGCGGCTCTGCACGGACGAAGAAGCGGCCGACCGCCTGCTCCGTAGGATTCGTGCGGACGGGATGGCCGCCGTCCCCTTGCGCAGCTATTCCGGGGGTTCGGGACGGGAATCCGCCGTCCTGCTCTTCGGGATCGTCAAATCTTCCGGTCGGATCTTGGGGACGTAATGCACTCCGTCCCGGCGGTAATAAACGGTGCTTTCGCCCGCTTCGATCGGCACCGTTTCGATCTTTTCGATCCCTTTGCCGATCGCCAGCACCAAGATCGGTTCGAGCTCCAGACCGAGCGCTTCGGCGATGCGTTTTTTGTCGAACGCACCGATGCAGATGCCGTTCAGGCCGATTTCGGCGGCCTTGAGCAGCATGCTTTGCGCCGAGATGCCCGTATCCATATCCACATAGCGGTTTTCGCCGATCGTCGAGCAGACGACGATAAAGGCATTCGGCGCGCTGTCCGGTGCAGGCAGGTGCAGCTGCGGCAGAGCCGCACCGAGACGGATGTGGGGCAGCACCTTGTGCGCTTCGTCCGCCAGTACCGGCCGGAAACGCAAGACCTGTTGGTTGCGGGCCGACGGGATCTTCGCATTCACGCCGATGATCGTGCGCAACTGGTCTTCGCGCACGGCGAAGCCCGTGTCGTAGCCCCTGTGGCTGCGATTTTTCTGCAACAGGCTGTCCAGTGCCGCCGAAGGTTTGCGGCGGTGCGGCGGGGCCGCGGCCGAACGGGCCCTGTACTCTTCCATCTTTCGTCCCAAATAGTCGTCTGCCATCTGTTTTTCGTGTTGTCGACAATCCGTGAGCGCTGGATTCCGCGTCCGTATCCGGCGGGCCGATATGCCGCGCCGGAAGGGATCCGTTGCGTCTCCCGCCGCTTCTTGCGGCGCTGCGCGTCCGCTTACAAAGTTAGACGAAAGAATCGGGAAATCAAATGCGCCATGCGCTATTTCTGCTCTTTTCGTGTGCCGAACCGACGCAGGGTGGAGTACCGCAGCCTGCGGGAACGGTTTTTGTCCGGTGGAGACGACGGCTTTTTTCAGTCGCCGTCTATCGTCAACACGACCGGTCATATGGATAAAAACGTAATAGCCCTCACTCTGTTGGAGTGGATAAAAAGATTCCTTTCGTGGATCGGAATACCCCGCGACATGCTCGACGAGCTGGATGAAATCCTGTTTCTGATCCTTATCGTCGCCATCGCTTTCATCCTCGCCGCGATCGTCCATTCCATCACGGTGCACGTGATCAAACGGATCCTGAAGCACAAGGAGGTCCCGGTGCTCCGTTCGCTCGTGCAATACCGCGTCGTCCGCAATCTGACGGCTCTGATACCGCCGCTTATCATCTCGGCGCTTCTGCCGTTCGCCTTCGATCATAAGTCCGGATGGTATGTCATCGGTGAAAAATCGACATGGATCTATTTTTTCGTCGTGCTGATCTTCTCGCTCAATGCCATTCTGAATACGGTCGGCGACGCGCTCCGCAGCAAAGAGGAGCTGCAAAACCGTCCGATGAAGGGGTTTATCCAGATTTTTCAGGTGATTTTCACCTTCGTCATCATCGTGGTCATCGTTTCGATTCTGGTCGGGAAATCTCCGTTCAACCTGATTACGGGGCTGGGTGCGTTCGCGGCCATCCTGCTGCTCGTGTTCCGGGATGCCATCCTCGGACTCGTCGCCGGCGTGCTGATCTCGCAGAACGATCTGGTGCGGCTCGGCGACTGGATAGAGATGACGGACAACAATGTGAACGGCATCGTAACGGACATTACGCTGACGATCGTCAAAGTCCAGAATTTCGACAACACGATCGTCTCCGTACCTTCCTACGCGCTGGTCTCCGGATCGGTTATCAACTGGCGCGGGATGAGCGATTCGGGCGGTCGCCGCATCATGCGGGAGTTCGCGCTGAAGCTCGACTGCATCGAACCCTGCACGCCCGAATTTCTGGAGAAGATGAAGACTTTCGATCCCGATCTGTCGAAGTTCATCACCGAGAAACAGAAGCAGGCGGCCGAAGGGCATGTCGCCAACACGGAAAATCCCGCCGGTCTCGTGGACGGAACGATCGACACGAACGCCGGCCTTTTCAGAGCCTACATGGCGATGTATCTGAACCGGCACCCTTTCGTCAACACCGATCTGCTGTCGATGGTGCGCACGCTGGCGCCGACGGAGAACGGTCTGCCGATGCAGGTCTACTGTTTCTCGTCCAACAAGGACTGGCCGCGTTACGAGTCGATCCAATCCGAGATCATGGAGCATTTCGCGTCCGTCTTGCCGGTGTTCGGGCTCTACCCCTACCAGCGGCCCGATGCACGCGACGTCGTCGTCAGCGGATTGCTCGAATCCGGGAAAATCGACTGGACGGCGGTCGAGGGCCTTCCGTGGCACTTCGTGCAGCCGTCCGAAAAAGACGGTAAGGCTTAGACGGCGGTCCGGCCCCCCCCCGCGGGGCGCCTCGGTTCCGGGGGGGGGCTCCGCAGCGTTCGCCTGCCTGCGGATCGTGCCGGAGCTCCGATAACTTGTCGCGGCCCTCTGCGATCCGTTGCGACAGCGTTCTGCCGTGCTTTCTGCCGGGATCGCTCCCGATCGGCATCCGTCGCCGAAGGGGGGGGGAAGACGACGAGGTCGTTGCGGCCTCCGCAATCCCTGTGAAAATGCGGTTCGGAACGGGTGAGCCCCTTTCCGGTAGATTCCGGACGCGGGACGTTCGTATATTTCCGTGCGGAGCTCGTGTGAAAGGCGCCCGAAGCAAAAACTCCCTGCACGTGCCGCCTCGGTGCGGAAAGCCGCATGCGGCGGGGCGTTCTGCCCGGGCTGCGGTCCGGCCGTCCGTTTCGGGATGATGCCTTTCCGGGCGGACGCCGTCTGCCGCCGGCCGGCACCTGTCCGGATTGTGCGGCACTGCCCCCCCTGAGGGAACCGCACGCTACGGCATTTCGCCGGCCTGCGCCGCTGCGCCCTCCGGCTGTGCATCCTCTTCGGTGTCGCCGAGGCTGAACTCCTTGTCGGCGAAGAGTTCCGCGAGACCCGTGATCTGCTTGAGCCGCAGCAGTTCGTCGCGGTCCATGCCGATGTGCCGCATGATCCATTGGTCGGACATATGGGCCCGTGTCAGTTCGGCGACGATCTCGCTCATCAGTTCGACGTTGTGCGTGCCGCGCGCCCGGTTGTGGCGGATGGTCGAGGCCATGCGGTTCGAGAGGTCTTTCTCGATCACGGCCACGGGCAGCAGCCCCCGCTCCCGTTCGTAGATGCGTTTCGAGGTCTTGAGTACCATGTACCGGTGATAGCCGTCCACGAGTTCGTAGAGATCCTTTTCGGCGTCGTAATAGCAGACGCAGGGCATCGTGTAGCCGTCCTCCCAGATCGACAGCTCCAGCAGTTTCATTTCGGGCGGCGCGACCACGTTGGGATTGTAGCTGTTCGCCACGACCTTCTCCACCGGCACGGCCCGTACGTTATAGACAGGGCTCCGGTAGGCTCCTTTTTTCGGAGGGTTGCAGTAACGACTCATATTTTTCCATGATTTTTTTCCGGCGCAGCGTCTCGCTCTTGTTCGGCGAGAATCCCATGTACTTGCAGGCGTGGTCGTTTTTCAGAATGCAGATGCAGATCCGCTTGAACGTCGGCAGCCTGCCGAACTCGGGCAGATCTATGTCGTCGAGATACTCCATGCGCACGGGGCGCTTGTCCGTCCGATAAGCGCTTTTGTCGCCCACCTCGATGCGGATGCCCGCCTTTTGCAGTTTGGCGATGGTCTCGTCGGGCAGACACCCGCCCTTCTCGCGCCAGAAACGGATGCTGACCGAGAGTTTTTCGAGGTAGTTGCGCCGTGTCCGCTCCGGAAGCGTCGAGAGCAGGAACCGCATGTAGCGCTCCCACGTCATCCCTTCGGGCAGTCTGACCGACTGCCAGCCCGTAGCCGCCGTCCGGCCGTACAGGGCGGCGAAGTTCGCGCCGTTGACCCGTCCGATCATGCGGCCCCACGTGTCGGGGTCGATGGCCTTGTAGAGGTGCAGGCTGGCGATGGCCTGAGAGATGAACGGACTGTCGACGGGCTGGCTGTCCAGCGGCACGCCGGACATGTAGAAAAGGTCGTACAGACGGTTGTAGGGCCAGCCGAACCGTCCGTTGGCCGTCCAGATGTCGGTCGTCAGCCAGTCGTATAGGGGATAGGCGTTGCAGATGTCGCCGCCGGCCCATTGGCGTATCCATCGTTTGCCCGCGAAGCGGTGGTAGTTGCGATCGCTGTAAATCGTGCGCCAGCGATTGACGCTTTCCTGCGTGCGGATGCCGATCAGACAGCAGGTGCGCGCCGCACCGCTGCGGGCATGGAGCCACTCGGCGAAGCAGTTCTGGAATTCGTAGTCCCACATGTCGTCCTTGAAAAACGGGAAGTCGCGGCGCGTGAAGCATCCCGCAGGCATCTTCCGCACCCACAGCTCCCGCTTGGCCTCCTCCCACGGCCGCCAGTATTGCTGGAACATCGAGGTGCAGGTCCGCACCTTGAAGGGCACGCAGACGCGGTAGACGTCGAGAATATCGGCATTCGCGGCCAGCGTCCGGTCGACGTATTCGATCGTGTCGCGGTACTGGATTTCGTAGTCCATGTGGAATACCGCGAGGCGGCGTTTCAGACCGTGCCGCCGGATATAGTCCATGCAGAGGTTGAGCAGCACGCCGCTGTCCTTGCCTCCCGAGAAGGAGATGCTGATGTTGTCGAAGTGATCGAAGATCGTTTTTAGCCGCTGTTGCGTCCGCTCGTAGACATTCATGGTTGTTGCCGGTTTTTGCCGTACTGCATGGCGACATACTGCTTCCACTCGCGTATGGCGGTGAATCCTTCGGCACGGAACACCTCCTTGTGGCGGATCAGCGTAACGGATCGGATCGTATAGTCCCGTCCGTAATACTGGACTACTTCGCGCAGAAACCGTGCGAGCAGCTTCGGATCGTCGCCCGAGACGTAGTAGTTGTTGATTCTGGCGATCCCGTTGTCGGCGAACTCCACCGGTACGAATCCGTAGACCGTCTCGCCCTCCCACGCGACGAACCACGTATGCGAGCGCGAAGTCCAGAACGGGTAGTCGTTGTTCTGGCGCAGGACACTGCGCCGCATGACCAACGGTGCGACGAGCGCATAAAGTCGGGGCGAAGTCCCCTCCAGCTTCTCGATTGTCATAACAAAACCTCAGTCGTTTGGACCATAAATTACATGAAGGTGTCCGAATGTGCTATATGCTTGAACATCTGCTACAAATATACGAAATATAGTCCGTTTTTTCAAAATATACGGTTTTGCGGATGTCCGTTTTGCGGAAAATCATACGGTGTGCGGACGCCCGCCGGCACAGCGGGCGGATCGCGGGACGACGGTCGTCGTCCGTGCGGAAAATGGAGGGTCCGCTGCCGTCCTCCTGCCTGCGTATCCGTCGTTTCGGGCATTAAGCCGGAATCGCCGCGTGTCGCCCGGCCCGGAGGCTTTGCCGGCCGGCGTCCGCCCGCACCACACGGCTCCGGGGGCGGCGCACGGGAAGAAACCGCGTGTAAACGGCCCGGGACAGGATAGGACAGGATAGGACAGGATAGGGCAGGACCGATAGGATACGAACGGTTCGGAAGAGCCGGATCCGACAGGTTCGGTCGGATTGGAATAAGGTCGGGATAGGAGGGTTGGGTGAAGACCAATCGGAATCGTGCAGACCGGATGGGATAGGGGCGGGACAAGTCCGAATGAAGCAGGGTAGAAGGGCGGGGCGGGGACCGGATCGGTCGGGCTTGACAGGCATAAGTCCGGGAAGAATGGCGGTCGGGGTAGATGGAATCACGACCGGATCGGTCGGGTGTGGGATTATAGTCGAGGTAACGGCCTGATCTGGTGCCTGCCGACAGCAATGCGCTGCCCGTATTTCTCTCCGGTAATGCCCCCCCCCTTCCGAGGCGTTTGCCTTTTGGGGGATTCATCAAGAAAATTATCTTCGTCTACCTGCGATTGATTTTAGATCGGCTATATGAACACGAATCCTGATAATAGGCATATTGCGTACATAATATATTTCTACGTATACTTACCCTATACGTCCCTTGACGGCATGCGCGAAAGCGCTGATGTCCGAAAGGCGCGCGAGGTTGAGTTCGGCAATCTCAAATCAGCTTCCCCGGGCGAGCCGTTCCGTTTCACGATGTGCGTGGGAGATGATAGATACGAGAAATATCCGCTTCGTTCTGAGTTATGACAAGGTATAAGGATCGGGCGGCCGAGTTGAAGGAAGAGCTGAACGAGGCGCTGAACGACGAGCGCTACCGAAATCCGTCGTTCGTATCCGTCGGAAACCTCACTCGCGGAAACCGGAGCTATCTGACCCGACACATGGAAAAATCGGTCGAATTCAACACCGATACGACCTTTGCGTGCGCATGCAGCGAATTGTCGACGGTGAGCCCCCCTACGTCATAGAGAAATGCCGGAGAGAGAGCCATGCGCCAATATCCCGAATACGGACAGGAGATAGGACCGCCCTATGGAGTAATCTTTACGGCGGAAGCCATGCGAAAATCCCTCCGACCGCAATATGACCGACAGTTGCGTAAACATCCGATAAAAATCGACTTCGGAACAGATGTCGTCATCGAAATGGATTACAGCGACTTTATCCGGCGGTACTCCAAGAAACAGAATGAATTGAAATACGTTTTAGCTGTTTGACAATACCCCCCCCCAGATTGTCCGAGGGCCGGCAGGCAGACGTATTTCATGGAGACGATATGAGGAATGGCCGCTTACGACCGTAGGAGACCGTCGGATTCTATAAAAACAGCGGCCCCGACTGATTGAAAGGTATAAGAAATTTGGTTGTATTCTATATAAACATATCAATAGCGAAATATCGACATTTGGCCCAATATTCATGAATCGAAACCAATTCGGCAACTGACCCGCTCCTTCAGATTGACCGCTTCGATCCATAGTCCCGTTCATCCCTTCAGCCAATTTCGACGCCGATCCGTCTTGGTTGAAAATCAAGGAAATCTAACCGTTTTGCCGAATAGCGATTTATTTTGTCTTTTTGCGAATTATCGAGCTGCTATTTGCCGAATTGGGAAATATTGTGTATATTTGAAAAAAGCTAAATTCATTTTATTTCGAAAGGTTTGGATCTGTAAAGATACTGCTTTGAGGGTTTACCGGTCCGATCTTAGAATAAAAAAGGTTTTGGATTGAAAATGATTTCGATTTTTGAATTTTTTAAAACTTATCTCAAATGCAAATATAAATATAGCGGCATAAAGATACTTCGGTCTCAATGATATAACATTCACTAACTTAAAACATTATTTGCCATGAAACCTGTCCAAAACGAAAAATGGCTGCACATTTCAGAGGAAATTGTGCCTTTGACACGGGATGAAGCCGGTATGTTGAAAGGCGGATTTACGGAGGTCGATCTTCCGGAAGATATTATGCCTTTTGCTTTGAGTAACTCCGGATGTAAAAATCCCCGCAATTGCTCAAATACAACAAATTCGGATATTTGTTCAAACACAGGTAATTGTGGATGTAGTTGCTGGGACGGGAAGAATAAGGGATGTTACGTCAATGGTATATCGTGTGGAAATTAACATCTGAAAACGGAAGCGATGAAAATTCCCGCGTTGTTCGCGACGAAAAAATAAACGGCGATTTTTCATCGCCTCCGTTTTTACGAATCGAATCTCTGCATGAAAAGTAGCAAATACAACATCATCGTTAGAAACGGAGATGCATATATATTGTATAATAGCCTTAGGGACAGAATGATGGTGTGCGCTTTGGAAACTTTCAAATTGCTCGAATCGCATAGAGAGAATCCGAATGCGTTATCCGGAATTCATCCGGAACTTTACCGTTGCCTTACGGACAGGAAATTTCTTGTTCCGGACGAAACGGACGAAACGGCCGAACTTATTGCGTCGATCGAAAAATCGGAAACTTCGGATACGCATTTCTCTATTACGATCAACCCCACGATGGACTGCAATTTGGCTTGTTGGTATTGTTATGAAGACCATTTGCATGACAGTCGCATGCCGATCGAAGTGTTGAACGGTATTCGGAATATGTTGCGAAACATATGCGACAACGGGAAAACCCGATCGTTGTCTCTCGGTTTTTTCGGTGGAGAGCCGTTATTGGAGTTCAAGTCTCGGGTAGTACCGATTATTCTTGAGGCCCGAACTCTGTGCGGAGAGAAACAGATCGTCTTGAATTTGGATTTCACGAGCAATGCCGTTTTGCTGACCCGCGACAAGGCGGATTTTCTGCATGATACCGGATTACCCGTTCGTTTTCAGATTCCTTTCGACGGCGGACGGGAGATGCACGACACGGTTAAAAAGATGAAAAACGGGCGTCCGACTTACGATCTGACGCTGGATAATCTGAAATATGCGGTCGAACAGGGGATTCGCGTTACAGTTCGATGCAATTATACCAATCAGTCTGTGGCATCGTTTCACGGCCTGCTCGACGATCTGTTGCCTTTCTTTGAGAAGCATAAGGATTCGATGACTTTTTCCCTCCATCAGGTCTGGCAGGATGAGCGGAATTGCGAAGAGACGAACGATGCGGTACGGTCGCTCGAAAAACGCATCAATGCTATTGTACATGCCGATCCTTCCGGTGTGTTGAACGATGTGCGTTGTTATGCGGACAGACGCAACGCTTTCGTGGTCAATTACAACGGCGATCTATATCAATGCACGGCCAGAAAATTCGCACCGGAAGACAGAGAAGGAGTGCTGCACGAAGACGGTACAATCGAACACAACGAACGTTACCGCACCCGTATGGCGAGTCGGTTCTCCAATCCGGAGTGCATGGAGTGTGCGATCTATCCCATTTGCAAAACCTGTACTCAGAAAAGACTGGAAAGAGAACAGGGGCACTGTTTGTGGAGTGCTGAAAAAGAACAATATATCGAGGATGTCGTAAGATCGCGTATTGCGGAATTGTATCGTTTGGCGGCAGTCCGTACCGCAAAGAGTTGAACTCTTGAGACAGGTATGTACCGCCGGTATTTTAACCGGCAGGTCTGTTCCCGATGTAGTATTCCCCTGCACCCCGTAGGACGTGCAGGGGAATTTCTTTGTACGGCGAAGAGAGCCGAAATATCGCTCGCTCGTCTTTTTTATCATCTTTCCCAGCGCAGACGGAGTACTCCGGCCTTTTACGGCGGGTCATTCGTATTCGTTCCGGAAACTTTGCAGGCCGGAGGTTGTGGACAAGCCCTTGTTGCCTCTGAAATTGTTGAACGTATAGCGGATCGTCAGTCCGAAAAACCGGTTGTCGGAGACGTTTCTGTACAAGGTTCGGAATGTCCCTTCTCTGTTCCATTGCTCCACGATGTTCGTGTTGACGAGAAGGTTCTGACATTCCAGCCCGACGTAAAGACGTTTTCCGAACAAATATTTGTAGAGGGAAACACTGAGCGAATAAACCGTGTTGTGCCGATATTCGATCGCATGGTGCGGTGTCCTGAAATAGAAGTCGACGTTCATTCCGCATCCGTCTGCGAATTGAACGGAGTTGGTCAGATACATGGTCATGCCCCATGTCTCGTCGTACTGACCGTAATAGCCGTAGCGGCTTCGGGTGCCGATTACGTCCCAGTTCACGTACAGCCACGGCCGCAGCGAGGCGGTGAAATTCAGCCCGAGTTCGTGGGTGCGTCTCTCCCCGCAATTCTCGGGACGGGTATAGATCAACCGCGGATCGTCGGGGTCTTGAAAGTTCAGATCCTGAACTCCGTCCGAGGTGGAGTAGAAATTGTAGTACAGATTCCACTTTTCACGCAGTACGATGCTGGCGCCCAGATCGTATCCCTTCGCGGGTCCCAGATCGGGATTGCCGACGGCATAGCGGTATTCGCTCTGCCGGACGGCGAGCGGCGATAGCTGGCCGTAGGGAATCTGGTCGTCCTTGCGCGAATAGGAGAGATTCGCGGATGATGTGCCGTTTTCGCCCCACGTATAGGTCATCGATACACGGGGCGCCAGCCGCCAGTAATCGGTCTGCCGCCAGCGGTCGCCACGGGTGAAATACCGCACATCGTCCCACTGCGCCCGGGCGCCCGCCGTCGCACTGAAACGCCCCGTATTGAAACTCAGATCGGCGTAAAGTGCCGCGCCCTCGTCCCTGTGACGGAACAGCGAACTCTGCTCCGCATCGAAGCGGCCGTCGGTGTGTACGGACTGATTCTGCTCCGTTGAAAAAAGGTAATATATGGCTCCGCCGTTCAATTCGAATTTCGGCGAGATGTGTTTCTGCACGATCGCCTCTGCTTTCAGCTGGTCGGCGACCGGACGAAACGTTTGTTGCGATACGGAGGCCGATTGCAGTGCCATGCTGTCCCGATAGAGGTAATCTTTCTCGATTCTCGAATGCAGGTAGTCGGCTTGTACGCGGACGAAGGAACCCGCATCGTCCAGCCGGTACCGGTAGGAGCCCGATACCTGCATGAACAGGTTGGTCACGTCGCCGACCGACGTATAACTGCTGCCGCCATCCGGTACTTCGGCACTGGCGGCATCGTATCGGGTGCCGCCCGAACGGGCTTCCGGAGTGCTCGATACGAATCCGAAGCTGCCGGACAGACCGATCGTATGACGCGGCGAGACCTCGTAGACCAGACTCAGCTGGTCCGTGATATTGTGGTAACGGTCTTGCCCCCTTTCGTCGGAGACGATGCGGTAGGGGATTCCGTCCAGATAATCCGATTCTCTGATCTCGTGCGTTTTCTGCTTCAGAAAATTGTAAAACACCTGATTGTAGAGATTGAACTTTCCGATTCGGATACCGAACGGTACGCTGACGTTCGTCATGCCGAATCCGTCTCCGCGAACTCCCGCACCGACATTCGCGCTTCCGAAATAACCGCCGTTGGCCAGCCTGCGCAGACGGATGCGCAGAATCGCACCGCGCGCCGACATGTCCTGCCGGCTCTCTCCGTAGGGCAACACTTCGATCTCTCGGATCATTTCGGCCGTCAGCCCTTGCAACTCTTTGGGATCGGCCAAACGATCGTCGATGTATATTTCCGAAGCCATTCGGCCGTTCACCGTGTAAATATCATCCTGAATCCGTATCCCGGGCATGAGTTTCAGCGCTTCCGTCAGCGTCCGGTCTTTGGCGAGCGGATTGCCGATCATCGACATCGTGTAGTTTCCCGCCTTTCGTTCGATGTGTTTGTAGATAACCTCTACGGCGTCGATCTCCGTCGATCGGGACGTCAGTATTGCATCGTGCTTTTTGCCGGCGGCTTCCGGAACCGAGAGCCGCAGGTCGAAGTCTTCGTAGGCCAGATGGGTGAAACGCAGGAGGTATTCTCCCGCCGCCACAGCATCGAAGCGGTAAAAACCGGCCGAATCGGTAATCGTGCCGGCGATGAGCGTCGAATCCGATGCGTCGTGCAGTCCCACGGTGCAATATGCGATGCCGGTGCGTTCCGTGTCCGTAACGTGTCCCCGTACAGCGAAGCGATCCGGCCGAGGTCGACACGGTGCTGCCTGTGCACTCCCTGCAAGCGGAAGATTCGCGAGTATCGAGGCCGAAACGAGTAGGAAGAGGCGAAAGTTCATAGGCTAAAGGTATGACTTTTTTTTCAAAGTATGAATCGGGAATCGTATTTATTTTGATCTGTAAATTAAAAAGCGTTCGTTTTTTGTATTTCCGTGAATAGAGTCAATATGACAGTCGGCGGTTACGGAGCGATCCGATAAGAGAGGCGTTCGGAATGGACGCGATCTTAGAAATAGGTCTCAGTGTCTTTATACGTGTTGCCGGAGGAACAAAATAGTAAGAGGCGAACCTTTCATAACCGCTCTCTCTTAGTTTATATCGTTGTTATGTTTCAAAATGACATTTCCATGAAAAGAATCCGTCTGGTGCGATAATCGCGTTGCGCAGATTGCGGTACAGGGCCGGACCTTCGGGAGGCGCCCGTCCTAAAATGATTTGCTTTGTGGTTTTCCGTTCTTCATTCTCCGTGGCAGCAGTTCGTATAATAGGTTAAAGTCTTTATTTTGAACAGATATTCGTATTTGGCCTGCAAGAGTTGCGAACGGGCCTTGACCTGTGCGGAGACCGCGGCGTTGT
>ERZ1090863.304-NODE-304-length-29734-cov-20.233802_pt1 | contig 29734 bp, 37 predicted proteins | sample MGYA00478480_ERZ1090863 | MGnify/ENA primary metagenome ERZ1090863 (study PRJEB33644, sample SAMEA5815746) | chicken gut metagenome | biome: Chicken; feature: Gastrointestinal Tract; material: Caecum | place: Ireland | collected 2019-01-01 | study: A study of the...
ATAAAATATCAAAACCAAAATATTTTAGAATATGTAATAGCACACTATTATATGTATCTACTGTTTCTCTATCATTGTGAAATATAATAATTTTGGGAACTTTAAAGCCATAGTCATAATTTTGTAATAAGTCAACAAGTTCTTGATTTAAAGAAAGAAGTATTATTACAGTCAAGCTCCAATTTAATAGTTCTTGTTTGTTTTTATTTGCAACATCCATTTCCGATATAAGATTTATTATAGTGTTTTGCAACTCTACTCTCAAATATTGATATGGGAAATGTTTAGATTTTCTAAAACTATCTCCATTAAAAGTATGTCCATTGTAAAAATTAAAAAATTTTTGTGCAAAATTATTATCTTTCATGTCATTTATTTTTTTTAAATTCTCCTGACTTATAATATGACAGTCTTTATAAATAACTACATCATCACTATCTAGCTTTTTCAACTTTTCTATGAAGTCTCTGTTATTTTCAATTCCACTTATCTTGCAAATAATTGTTGGAGTATATACTTTATTCTCAAAAACCCTAAATCCGTGGTCTTATATTCCCATCTGTATTCCATAAAGAAAATAATTCCTCATATGAAAACTTCAATGGTACTGTTTCTAACTTATGTTTTTGTAGCTGATGAGGCTTTAATAGGTCTGAATTTGAGTAGTACATGTCTTCTACTTCTTTTTGAGCCTTTAATCCATTTGTTTCATGTGGAATAATAACCTCTTCTTTAGGAAATGGTGGTAACAATTCTTGCTGTTCAAACATTTTTTTTATAGAGATTTGGTCTAACTTTAGGTAATCCTTCTTTTCTGTATTAACATAAAGAATATCACACCCACAATTAAAAAGAAATTCTAAAAAGTAGATTTCATGTTCTTTTATATCTCCATAAAATAATACTTTCGGAATTATATTTTCATTAACTAAAAATAGTTTTTCATAAAAAGAGTTTAACCAAGTTCCGAATTTTACTCCAAAATTTACTACCATATCAAAAGTAACTGCTTTTAATTTATTTGTGTCATTATACCATTTATTACATATTGAAATAAAGTTCTTTTTAATAAACTTCTTTTTCTCTTTATCGCTAAAGTTTTTAGAAAAATTAAAACACTTGTCAAAAACGAAGTCTTTTTGAGTTAGGTCTTTAAACTTAAAAGCATTTCGTATTTCTAAAACTAATTGACTAATATTGTTTAATGGTATGCCATCTTCAAATTTAATATAATTTTTATTACTTTCTAACTTCTTATTAAAAATGAATAATTCATTCATATATTCCTGCTTATTTTCTGGAATTCCAATTAACTGGTAAAAGAATCTTTCATTTGTGTTTATATAAGAAGATAGGAGCATATCTTGAAAAATGTTATTTGTTTCTTTTAATTTAAAACTACTGTACATATCAAAATACACCCCTTCCTTAAAATTAAACATCTAATCCATAATTTCTACATAAAGCTTCTAAACCATCTTGGAATCCACTTCCAATAGCATTGAATTTCCATTCTCCATTATTTTTATATATAGACCCCATAATAACTGCCGTCTCTATAGAAAAATCTTCACCTAAGTCATATCTTAAAATTTCCTCATTTGTCTCTGCATTTATTATCCTAATAAAAGCATTTTCTACTTGACCAAAGTTTTGATTTCTACTTTGTCCTTCATAAATATTTACTGCGAAGTCTATTTTTTCTATGTCTTGTGAGACTTTTGAAAGGTCAATAGAGATTCTTTCATCATCACCTTCTCCATTTCCAGTTCTATTGTCTCCAGAATGAATAGCTGCTCCATTTTCATAACTATATGTTCCATCATTCTGTTTTGCTTCTGGAACGAATACAGATACAAAACAAGTCTCTCTTGGACATTTTCCGTTTGAATCTAACATAAATGCCATAGCATCTAAATCAAAATCTTTTCCGCCATCATATCTATTTGTATCCCAACCAAGACCCACTATAATCTTTTCTAGTCCTGGATTTGTTTTTGTTAAGTCAATTTTCTGACCTTTACTTAAATTTATTGACATATATAAACACCTCTACTCATACCTTTTTCTTAGTTCTTGAATACTTCCATCTGTTGTGCCTTCTCCTACAGCATTAAACTTCCATTCTCCTTCATGTCTATAAATTTCTCCACATATTAAAGCAGTCTTTCCTTTATAGTTTTCTGTCAAGTCATACTTGCATAATTCAATTCCATTTTCTCTATTATAGACCCTAATAAAAGCATTTTTAATCATTCCAAATTCTTGTTTTCTACTTCTTGCTTCATAGATATTAACAACAAAAACTATCTTATCTACATCTTCTGGAACATTGTCTAAATCTACATAAATAGTTTCGTCATCTCCGTCCCCAGCTCCAGTTAAGTTGTCTCCAGAATGTCTTACACAATTTTTCTCTGCCCCTTTATGTCTATATGACACTTCGTCAGCAGTATTGCTCCTTGAACTTAATTTTCCATTTCTTAAAAGAAAAGCTGTAGCATCACAATCGATATTACCATTAGATTTGAAGAAGCCTCCAAGTCCTTTATTTTCATCCCAACCAAGACCTACTGCAATTTTTGAAAGACCTGGGTTATCTTTCGTCAAAGAAATTTTTTGTCCTTTTTGTAACTTAATCATTCTTTTTCTCCTCACTTTCTAAAATTTTATATATATTATCTAAAATTATTTCTCCAGAAAACAAACCTTTTTCTTTAACTATAATAACATTTTCTGGTAATGAAATAGTTTTAGTTATATCATGTAAGGGAATAAATGATTTTTTTGTTGCTAAATCTATCATTTGAAAATCTACATCACTATCCCCAGCTACTATTATATCTGTATCTCCAATTTTATCGGTAATGTATTGTAATGCATGCTTTTTACTAATAAAATTTGGAAAGATATAAAATTTTGTAGAAGATATAGAGTAGTAGAATTTATTTTTATCTAGTGTGGCTTCTAAATATCTCCTACATTTATCTATATTATCAGTCTTTGAAAACAAAAAGTAATTATCTACCAATTTTACTTCCTTAATTACAAAATCTTTTGTTTCCAAATCCTGTTGTTTTTCTAATAAATCTTTAAAACACATTCTCATATTCTCTTGCATTATAAACTGCCACTGATAATCTATGTCATCTCCAATTTTTATGCTTGCTCCATTATCATAAATTGCAAAAGAACATTCATTAAAAAATGGTACTCTTTCAAACTCTTCTTTAGAACGAGTGGTACATGGAATAATAATAATTTTTGTTTCCAAATCTTTTAACATTTGTTTCTGTTTCTTTGTAAAATAACTATACCCTTTTCCATCTTTAAAACCAATTGTTAAATTTTTGTTATTTTTATCTAAAAATCTTTTTGAAAATATCATTGTTCTATCTAAATCTGTTGCAAAAATCATTATTTCTCCTTTCTATAAATCACTTACATCTTTTATAATTCCTACAGCCTTATATCTTTTTAATGGATATGGTTTTATTGGAATGTTCTTTTCTGTACACAATTGCACAATTCCTTCTAAGTCCTTACTCATTTGCCATTTTTCAGAAACTAAGATAAGATATGGGACTCTTCTAAGTAATACACGAGTTGTTTCACCTACTCCAGGTTTTATTTTATTTATATCAGAAATATCGAATTCTTGTGCAATTTTCTTTACTTCATCAATTCCCTTAAATTCTCCATCTTCAATTTCTTCTAACTTTTTATCTACAAATTTCTTAATTTCTATGGTAACTGTATCTAAAAAATTGTTTGATTCATCTTTTTCTTTTAAATTACTATAAGAAATCGCCCCATCGAAATCTTTTTCTCCAATAATATCTTGTCTTCTAAAAGTTCTACTAAATAGCCCACTTACTGTTGCATTTAAACATGAACTTGGAATGATAAAGTCTTCTCTTGTACCACAATACATTTCAGGAACAACTAATGCAGGGTCAGAAAGTACAGCTAAATGTGAATCCATATCAATATATCCAAAACCTTTTATAGTCATATTCCAAAGGTATTTAGTTATACTGTCATTTAACTCTTTTTGAATAGCACCTTTTCCAATCCATCCATCAACGAACTGAAAACCTGATATTTTAGATTTTTCGTGTTCAACTATATAATCTAAAGCATTAACATCTATACCTTTTCCTCTTATAATAGAAATACTATAATGTGGAATATCTGAATTATATCTCATTTTTAAATATCTTTTTAGAAGAATTCCAATAGGAGTACCTGCTCTAGCAAGAGATATTAAAACCAATTTTGTTCCTTTCATAAAGAAAAGCTTATCTCCCAACTCTACTACAGTTTTTGCTACTTTGTTGGCATTATTCTTTAATTCTTCTCTATATATTTTCATATAATCTTCTGTTGGTTCATACTCTACTGGCAACATTTCCGAATAATGAGTTCCATTTTGGTTTAATTTCTCTCTTTCTTCAGTTCCTAGTGGAGTTACCAACCCTGTAACATCTTTTAGTAATATAGTAACTTCGTTAGGGTCATAACTTGATTTTATTAAATTCATTTATCTTCCACCTTCCTCTCTAGTGTATGGCAAAATAAATATTTGCTTGGTTAGTGGGTTTAGTTTTTGGAAAACTGTTGTTGAAAATAAACTATTCTTTCTCATTTCTTCACTTTGATTAGCCATAATTATAATTCTATTGTATGGTTTCAAATTATAAAGAAAAACTTTTCTATTTTTTTCTTTTGCACTAGGAAAGTTTATTTTGTTAAATAGTATATAGTCTTTGTCTTCGCAAACACATATAGGAGACCTTGTACTTGCTTGAAAATATGTTGGTCTTCCACTTCCTTTTTCTATCTTCTCTGCCTTTTTTATTCCATAGTACATATCTTCTTCTGTACCAATAACTAAGTTCTCTATTTGTTCTTCTCCATTTGCTATTACAGCTAAATCTTCAATAGCAGATAAAGGAGAAATATCTATTTTTTTAGATATGTCTTTTATTTTTCCTCTAATTAGAGCATATGTGTCTATATTTTTTTCTTCAAAGATTTGAACATATTCATTTGACTGTAAATTTAAGAAACTAGCAACACTATATTTAAAATCTTTTATTTTATCTAGCTCATTAATAAAATTTAATATAGTTTTTCCAGTAGAAATCTCATCATCTACAAAAAGAATTCTATCACATTTTTTTAATCTTTGCAAATCTCCATAAAGTAACTGCTCTGTGGCATGTGAATGTTCCTCTTTAAAGTCTAATAACAATGGTTCATCTAACTTTTCTCTAGTTGTTTTTAGAAAATAGTGCTCTTTATTTGGAATGTTTTCTGCAATATACTGCCCTATTGCTGTTGCAGTTTCTGCGAATCCAATAATACAAACATTTTCTTCTTTATTCCATCTTGAATCATTTGTAATTGTAACTCTAAGATTCTCAAATAGTTGAAAAATATCTTTTGGTCTAGCTGGCACATGTTTTCCTTGATATTTATTTACAAATAAGAAATCTCTTTTTGAATTATTTTCTCTTTTGCAGACAGAGATTAAATCATTTGGTTCAAAACCTGACATATTATCTTCTATTTCTACAAAATCTGTAAATTTCATTATATAATTACACCCCTTTCGACATTGCATACTGAAATCTCATTAACCTTTGGTAAGTCAAATTCTTCTCCTAAGGCTTGTTTTATTGCTAAATAAGGAATATTTATTCCAGTTAAATTTGACAAATAGATGCCACCTGACATACGAGGGTTAATTTCCAACAAATAAAGTTTGTCAAAATGTTTTTTAAATTGAATATTATATGGAACATCTAATCCTTTATTAACCAATAGGCTATTTATATCTTCTACTATATTTAGAATGTTCTTATCTAATTTTATTTCTTGGACTCTACTATTGTTCTTTTTAATTCTTGGGATAGCAATTAGCCCTTTCTTTGTATTTAAACAGTCAACACTAATTTCTTCTCCATCTAAATATGGCATTAAAATATATCCACCTTCTTTACCTTTTCTTAAAATATCTCTAATTCTATAAGCATCAAATGGATAATTTAAAATTCTAAACCCCTCTGCTCCTGTACTACAATTAGGTTTCATACATAAGAAACCATAAGGGAAAGACATATCATTCAACTGCCTTTTAAATGATTCTACTTGGTCGATACTTGAAAAAAGAACTGTAGGAGCTACTATCTCTTCAGAATAGTTATCCATAATAAAATGTTTTGTTGCAATTTTTGAGTCAAGAATTGCTAGTAAATTTTTATTTGGAAGCATTATCTTTGTCTTTTTACATTTACCATTTTCAGTATATTCAAACATATCTGCATAAGTAGATATGATTTCAAAATATCTTCTAGGGAAAAATATATCTATTTTATTTTTTTCGCAAAAATCTAATGCCCAGCGACTATAACTTTCCTCATAATCTCCATAATATTTTTCGTCTTCAATAAAGTCTTTTCTAAACTCCCACTTATCACACAATCCCTCATAACCCATTGGCTTATAATGAGTTCCAAAAATTTTTACTGGTTTATTATCTGGATTATTTCTTATTCCAGATATGATATTATAAGCACTAGAAAACCAACCATCAAACCATATATTAATCATTGTTTTTCCTCCCTTACACCATATACACTTGCCAATTTTATTATTTTCTTACTCCAATTTATATGAGTTCTAAGTTCATTCATTTTTCCATGTCCATTCAAAACTCCACATTCAGAAACACTAGCATTTACAATTTGAGTTGCATCTTCAAAATCCTCTTTTTCTACAATTAGAGATTCTTGTACAAATGGTAGCTGTTTTGGATGAATACAAGTTTTTCCTATCATTCCATTTAATCTATCAAGATATAACTCTTTCTTTAAACCTTCTACCCATTGAGAATCTGGGACTAGTACTCTATCTGGAAATACAGCATCTTTTGTTTGAAGACTATTTTCTGTTATTTTATACTCTTTATGATAACTGTCAAAATATTCCCAAACTGCACCACTAACAACATAGTCTTTACTAAACATATTTATAATATCAGATAGACAATTAGAAACTACTCTAACATCCCAGATTGTATCAGTCATTTTTCTTCTAATTCCAAATATGTTTGAAAAGTCAGCTCCACCAACTCTAACATTGAGAACTTCATCTTTTATCTGGTCTAAACTCTCTCTAATTTGAAGTAAATTATCTATTCTATTTTGAATATATATAGCATTTGTGCTTTCTATAATAGGTAATATATATAAAGGGCTTTCTATTTTTTCCTTTACTTTGTGAAAATTCTCTATATAATCTTGCATATTATCTTTGTTAAACTTAGGAATTAAAAAACCAGTTATTAATTCCAATAGATTTCCACATTTTTTATATAATCTATACATTTGCTTTGGCTCTCTAACTCTAATAAAAATTAAAGGCAAATCGTTATTTAGTTTATTTTTATTTTCATTTAAAATTTTAAGTGTTTCCTTTACACACTGTTCAGCTTCAGAAACCTGTCCACTCCCAATAGCATCTTCTAAGCATAGTGCTATAGATTTAAGACAACAGATATTTTTATTTAATATCTTTTCTGCTATATTTTGCCTAGTTGCTGGTGTATATAGTAGGCTACCAACTGCATACTGTAGAATTTCTCTAGGAGTATTTTTATTAAAATCAATTGTTGGTTTTTGTGATAAAATTACATCTTTTCCATATTCATATATCATTTTTATTTCTCCTTTTTTATCTTTTAGAGAGCAAAATTAATTGCTCTCTTTTTTATTTTTTGAAAGTTTTTTAACAATAAATTTTCTTATCATGTCTAATGGAATGATTAAGATAGAAGTTATTAACACCACTAACCATTCTTTTCCTGTTAAACCATACATTCTTAGAACATCTCCACCTATATATGTAATAATAATCTGTACTAACAAGATAGTTCCAAAGACTTTTAAGAAACTTGGATTGTGTGTTATATTTTCAAAAATATTGACTTTTGATGTTCTGACACTTAATCCATTAAATACACACATAAATATGTAAGTAGTAAAATATCCTGTTAGTAGATATACATTTGTTTCACTAAGTCTAAATAAATTTTTCATAAATGGTGCCATTAAAAATATCAATCCTACAATTGTGATAAAAACTCCATTTGCTAAAATTGAACTCATCATATTTTTACTTACAATACTCTCAGTTCTTGATTTTGGTTTTTCTTGCATATATCTCTTTAAAGGAGCTATTCCACCAAATGCTAATGCTGCTAAAGTGTCCATAATTAAATTTACCCATAAAATTTGAATTATTGTTAATGGCGTTGGTAAATTAAATAGTGGAGCAAAGAATGATATTAATACTGCTGAAACATTTATGGTTAATTGAAACATAATAAACATTCTTATATTATTGTATATTGTTCTACCAAACAATACTGCTTTATCTATTGATTTAAAGTTATCATCTAATATAACAATATCTCCTGCTTCTTTTGCCACCTCTGTACCAGACCCCATAGCAAAACCTACATCTGCTTTCTTTAATGCAGGGCTATCATTTACTCCATCTCCAGTCATTCCTACAACAAGATTTAATTCTTGAGCCAATTTTACTAATCTTGATTTATCACTTGGTAATGCTCTGGCTACAACTTTTAAATTAGGAATTATAGCTTTTAATTCATTGTCATTAAGTTCTTGTAATTCACTACTTGTCAAAACAACATCACTATCATTTGTAATAATTCCTGCATCTTTTGCAATAGCAACTGCTGTGTCTTTTATATCTCCTGTTATCATTACAACTTGAATACCAGCAGAGTTCACCTCTTTAATAGCTTCTACTGCTTCTGGTCTAACTTCATCTCTAATTGCCACAAAACCTACTAAAGTCATATTGTCTAAATCAATTTCTCCATTATTTATCTTGTTGTCAGAAATTGCAAATGCCAACATTCTCATAGATTTTTTTGCTCTTTCTGAAATAGCTAATTCTAATTCCCCAGTAGAGTTTAACTTTGATTTTCTACCATTTGTACTAAAATAATGTGTGCATTTATTTAATATCTTTTCTGGAGCTCCCTTAATTAAAGTTATATAACCTTCTCCTTCGGGCTGGTCTTTATATCTTATAGTAGTTGCAGAATATTTATTTTTACTGTTAAATGGAATTTGTTCCTCTATAACAATATTATCTTTTTTAAAACTATTTTCTTTACTATTTTTTAGAAAACCAAGTAATGCTCTTTCTGTTCCATTTCCACCAATAATAGTAAATTTTCCATTATCTTCTTCTAAAACAGCACTTGAATTCTCTATTATTCCATCTTTTAATAAGTCTTTTAAACCACTTGGAATTTCATCAAATGTCTTATAAGAATCCTCTTTTCCTGAAAGAAATTCTACAACTTCTAATTTCCCTTTTGTTATTGTTCCTGTTTTATCACTGAATAATATATTTAAACTTCCAGCAGTTTCTATTCCATTTATCTTCTTTACTAAAACATTGTTGTTTAACATTTTTCTCATATTCAAACCAGATACCAATGCTATCATTAATGGTAGTCCTTCTGGTACTGCCATAACTATAATAATAACAGCTAAAATAATAGCATCAACTAAGTCTGCTACAGGCTGTTGCCAAGTTGAAAAATAATCTACATATCCTGCCATATGTATTTGCATAAACATATATGCTACTGCAATTAAAATTGCACCTATATATCCAAATCTACTAATTTGTTTTGCTAATTTTGTAAGTTTTACTTTTAAAGGAGTTTCTCTATCATTGTCTTCTTGAATTTCTTGAGCCAATTTTCCTAAAGTTGTACTATCTCCAACTCTACATATTTTTATAATACATTCTCCTTCAGTAACTGTTGTGCCACGAAAAACTCTATCAATACCGAGCAAATCGTCTTCACTAGAATATTCCATTTCGCTTGTTGGAGTTCTTTTTGTTGCCTCCTCAGACTCTCCATTTAATGAAGATTGGTCAACTTTTATCTCTCCTTGTACCATAACTCCATCTGCTGGTATTTTATCTCCTGCTTGTAGAATTACATAATCTCCAACAACTATATCATCAATTGAAACTTCTTGAATTTTATTATCTCTATTAACTTTACATTTTATTTGGTCTGCTTCTGCTTGTAATTTAGCAAATGTTTTCTCATTACTGTATTCTGAAAAAGTAGATACAAATGTCGCTAATAATACCGCAACAAAAATTCCAACAGCCTCATACCATTCTGCATTTCCAGTAAAAACAAATATTAAATTAATAACTAGAGCTACCATTAAAATTTTTATAATTGGGTCATTGAATGCTTCAAAATATTTTTTCCAAAAGCCATCTTGTTTTTTTTCTGTTAGTCTATTACTTCCATATTTTTGTCTTTGTTCTTCAACTTTAGAAGAATCTAAATTAAAATTTTTTTGAACTTCCATTTTTTATTTTCCTTTCTATAATTTAATCTTCCTCATCGTCATCATCGTCATAATCATAATTGTCTAAAAATGAACTGAAAAATTTTTCAATATCACTTTTATCTTTAAATGATTCATGCACAATTTGTTCTCCAAATTCAGTATTTTGTATTTTATCCAATGTCTCAAAAAAATCAGACATACTTTCACTCTCTGACACTATTCTCATAAATTTTAGATTTTTGTCAATCTCTAAGTCGGTTCCACCCCATTTTATCTCTACTGATAGTCTGTCTCCTTGAGATTTTACATTCTTTTTTATATCTTGTGCTATTCCTGAAATACGCTCTAAAAAGAACTGTTGTTCTTCTTCATTCATTGGATATGGAAAATCTTCTAAAAATAAATCTAATTTTCTTTTTCTATCTACATTTGGGTCTGCTAACTTTTCTAATGCTTCATACGAAAAGTCAGGTATTGTTCCACAACTTACATCAAAGCCATAACTGGCAAGAGCATCACCAAGAATGTCTTGTTTTTCTATTGGAAATTTAGGAAAAGTAAATTCAATACTATCTTGTCCTAAATCTATTGCTGTCATGATACAAAGCATAATTGATTTAAAAAATTTTGTTTTTTTAAGAGTTTCAACATCTTTAAAATCCATTTTGCTTATTTGTTTCTTCATTTCCTCAGTATGAGTATTTATCAATTCTATATTCATTTTTCTCTCCTTATTTTCCTAACATTCTATCTTTTAATTCTCCTTCTAACCTTTGTAATTCTTGCTGTCCTTGCATTCTTTTTTCCTCTCCCTGTTTATGTATCTCTATCACATTGTCTATTGTAGAAATTAAGTTATTATTTACCTCTGTTAAAGTTTCTACATCAACTACACTTCTTTCACTTTCTTTTGCAATTTCAATAGTTCCTTGTTTTAACATCTCACTATTTTTTCTTAACATCTCGTTTGTAATGTCAGAAACTGCCTGTTGAGCTTCTAAAGCTTGTTGAGCATTATTTAAACCTAAAGCAATAACAAATTGTGATTTCCATAAAGGGATTGCAGTAAAAATAGAACTTTCTATTTTGTCAGCTAATTGCATATCATTATTTTGAATCAACCTAATTTGAGGGGCTGTTTGTACTGCAATAGTTTTAGTAATTTTTAAGTCATAAAGTCTTTTACTAAATCTATTAATTGTATTTTGCATGTCATTAACTGCTTGAATGTCTACTTGACTATTTGAGTTTCTAGCCTTTTCTTCTAACTGTGGTAAGTCTTCTTTCTGTAACTTCTCTAGCATCTTTTCTCCAGCAATGATATAAAGACATACTTCCTTATAATGTTCCCAGTTTTGTTGATATAATTTGTCAAACATTTCAATATCTTTCATCATTGCATTTTTGTGCGAGATAAGTTTTTGTTCTACTCCTTGAATTACTTTATCAAGATTAGTGTATTTTGTTTTTATGTTTTCTATTTTCTTTCTAGCATTATTAAACAGTCCTAAAAAGCCACCTTTACTTTCTAAAGTACCATCAAAGCCTTTTAATTTTCCAGATAGACTAATAAGTAAGTCTCCAACTTCTCCACTATCTTTTGTCATTGTTGATTTTAAAATACTCTCAGAAAAGTTTGCAATCTTATTTTGAGACTCTGCACCAAATTTTATAATAGAAGAGTTATCATTGACATTTAATGTTTTAATGTAATTATCTACTGTACTTCTTTCTTGTGGTGTAAGTGATAAGTAGTCTAAATCTTTACTTTCATTAATTTCCATAACAGCATTTTGTTCCATTTTCAAAATTCTCCTTTCTAAAAACTGACAATATTATAATATATAAAATTGAGAAAGTCAATAGCAAATTTAAAAATATTTTATATTTTGTCAAAAATCTGACAATTATTTATTTTCCCAATCATAATCTAAAGCCTTTTTATTAATATTTATAAGCCAATTATTTATTTTGTTATAATCACAACTGTATGGCAAGTCGCTAGTAACATATAGTTCTTCAACTTTAGTTTCTAAATTATCCAATATTTCAAAAACCTGTTCCATTGTGTATTTACCATTTCTAATGTCTAATAAAAGTTCTCTTTCTGGTCTATATGTATGATAGTCATGTGTTTCAAGAATTTCAACAACACTTGTAAGTAAACGAACAGCATGACTAGCGTATTTTGTGTCAAAACCATAAGTTTCAATTAAATCTTGTCTACCACTGCCATTTCCCTTTTTTACAATTATCTTATGTTTTTGGGAATGGGCATATCCACAAAATTTATGTTTTAATGCTTTACTTAAAAATTCTTTTCTTATCTTTCTTAATTCTTTACCAAAGTCATCTATATATATAATATCTTCATCTCTACAAAACAAAATATCTAAATTGTTAGGAACTCCATTCATAGCATCTCTAACAAATTTGTTAATATGTGTAACTGTTACATCTATATCTCCTGGCTGATTTTTAGTAAAATTTTTTCCACCAGCAGTATTATATTCATTTATAGACTTTAGTCCTAAATAATATTCTGCTGGTGGAATACAAATCCCCTTAAAATCTTCATCGCTATCAGGAGTATTGGTTCCATAAGCATGACTTCCAGTTCTTGTTAATAATATAGTTCTATTTTCCAACCATTTCATATTGTCTGGTAATTCATGCTTAATTATTTCATAATTTATATACCCCATAATATATCTCCTTTTTTTATTTTAATGTTTCTAAATATTTTTCTACACTAGTTTTCTTTTTATTTAATTTTAAATTATTCTTTTTGACATGATAGTAAATTTTACTTACGCTCACTCCTGTTAATGCAGAAATTTCTGTTGCAGTTAAATCTTGATTATCTCTTATAAAGATTTCAATTTCTTTCGTAATTTTTCCTTTATCTTTTTTTGTCAAAAAATCATCTCCTTTCAATATTTTATTATATTATATCACAAATACAATAAGAAGTCAATAGCTATTGAAAAATTATTCTATTTTTTGTATAAATTCTCTAAAATTTCTATCTGATTCAAATTTAAAAAAACTTCTTTCTAATTCTTTTAAAAGTTGGACAACACCTTTATAATTCTTATTTTGTAAATTGTTATTTATGTCTTTTTTTAACATTTCAAATTTTTCAATTTTAGTATTATCTTTCTCGATTTTTTGAAAATTATTCACATAATTTACTGCCTCTTTTACATCATTTACCCAGATAAAATGAACAAATATTTTTCCAATGACAAAACCTAATAAAAAAGCTAAAATACAACATAAAAGTGCAATTTTATGCTGTAAAAAAATGCCGAATATTCGTGTCATAAAATCATATGCAATTTTTACCATTTTTATCAGCCTCCTGAATTAAATTTAACATATAGATTCTAGTTTCGCCTAATTTGTTTTTTAATTTCTTTTTATATTTTTCACTATCTGGATTTGAGTATAATTTCATATGTAACTGAATTAAATCTGCAACCTCTAAAATGAAATCATTGTTTACTTCTTCTTTCCATAAATCTAAAAATAAACTATCATAAGCTCCGACATTTTCATGCCCATAAAAATGACAAATGTCAGTTTTCTCACCTTTCATATTAAAGAATGTTGCAGTCTTTTCCTTTCCTATATCATGAAACATTGCAACAATTAAAAGTATTGCTTTTTGACTTTCTGATAAACCCTCTTCTCTCTTTACAATTTCTCTCATATTTTCATAAGTCTTCATACAATGGTCTCCAATTGTTAAATTATGATGAGGGTTATGTTGTTCTATTTTTTTTAGTCTTTTAAAAATTTCTTGGGCACTAAAAATTCCTCTTGAATTATCAGAATAGCAAATAAAAATTCTATCCCATCCTTCTCTTTTTGTTGGAATATTAAATCTTTTATACATACTTTCTATTACAGCCTTTCCAACTTTTCTCTCTCTTTTTAAGTCTCTTTTTACACATTCTTCAAATGGAGTTGCTATAATATAACACTTCTTTTCACAAGGAATTTTCTTTATTTCTTGTAAAAAAGCTTTTCTATATTTTTCACTAATATTTGTGGCATCATAACAACAACTAATTCCATTTCTTAAATCTTCTTTCACTCTATTATGTAAAGTATCAAAAATTAAAGAATTACTAGTTTGGTCATTTTCATTTCCTAGTAATTCTTTTCTTATACTATCTGAAGAATGTATGTGAAAATTTTTACCAGAAAACATATCTTTTAAAAAACTGGATTTTCCTGAACCTGGTAATCCAACTACCATAATAAAATCTGGTTTTTTTCTTTCTTTCATTATACATCTCTCCTATCTAAAATCCTATTCTATTTCTTGAGCCTCCTCCATATCTGGTGCCTGTTCTTCATCTTTTATAATGCCCTCTAAGACTTTAAAGAACCATCCTTTCTGTTTAAATGCAGTAAATTTAACTCTATTTTCTATTCTTACAACAACACCCTCTGCTACATGAGATTTTCCTATTGGGTCTGGAATGTCCATATATTTGTCTACTCTTTCTAATAAATCTTCTTTTGTAGTAAACAAAAATTTTTCTAATAATGGAACAACTTTTACACCTATTTGTTCGCAATAAATTTTCATTGTTTCATAAGGAACTTCAAGAACTAAATCATCAGGAGTTGTTAAAGTCATTCTATAAACATACATTTCATTTTCTCCTGGGGAACAACTATATGTAAATTTTGTAGTTTCTCCATACACCTTTTCAAATTCCTTATCTTTGACTTTTTTATTATTGCATTCTGGCATTATTAAAGTATTTTCATCTACATAACCTACAATCTCATAGTATAATGTAATTCCTTTATATAATTTATTTGTTAATAAATCATGATATTTCTTTCTAAAGAGATTTGTTCCATAAAATCCTCCATCGAATCCATCTAAAACAACTCTTCTTGTACCACTTACCTCATCATATTCTTGAATTCCAAGTTTCCTTTTTATTTTTCCTATAATAGTATTACTATCTTTTAACAATAAGGCAGTTCTTCCACTTGTTCCATGTAGCTTTAATGTAATCTCGCAATAGTCTCCTTCTTTAAAACTATCTAAATTATACATCAATTGTTCTGTATCTACATGTTCTTGAAATTGTAAATGTTCTATTACTTTTTTTCTTTTTATCTTTTTAAACTTTTGATTAGAGACTCTCACATTTGTTCTTGGAATATATTTTTCACAAATAACATACCCATTTAATGTAGTTATCTTGTCTCCCTCTTTTAATTTACTTATATCTGTAAATTTTTCTAAAGAACTGATTGGTAAATATAAACCATCAGATTTTTCTCCTCTTAGATTTATTGCTTTAATATTCCTTTTGTTTGGGTCTAAGTAGCCACCAATTTCATTACCATTTTCATCTTTTTTTCTTAATAAATTGTTCGTTTCGGCAAACTCTTGTCCTAATTGCAAATCTACTGGAAAATAAATTCCCAAATCTCCTATCTTTGTATTTAAGTCAACAATTACATTACTTCCAAAAATAGTTGTACACTGTAATCTATCTGCATTTGAATGTTTATGTAATTCCTTTATCTTTACTACATATGCTTCATGCATTTTTCCACCTCATTTGTCTTTAATCTTTATAATCTAGTTCGTTTTCCATTTTTGACTCTAATTGCTCTTTTTCCCATGTTAGTTCATTTATAAAGTATTGCAGTCCATCTAATATCTGTTCTAATACACTAACATCTGTCTTTCCATTAGATACAGTAGGAAAACTTTGGATTGCTAGTTCTATTTCGGAATACGCATTTTCTAAGTCAGCAATTTTACTTTCTATGTCCTCTAACTCCATGTTTTCCTCTCCTTTCTTTAAATCCACCATTCCATAGATTCTTGTTTTATAACTTCAAAAGCTCTATTTACATATCTTTGTGCCATTTCTAAATCTTTTTCTTCCAATGCTTTTTCTAAATATATTCTCACTTCTTCCATTTGAAAACAAAAATCTATTCCTGCTTTATATACATCTGAGAATTTTAAAAATTCTCTCTCCATATCATCCATTTGTTTCATATTTACAAGGTATAAAGATTCATATGACCCATCATCTAATTTCCATAAAAATGGTATCCATCTGAAAATCTTTTTTATTTTTTCTAAAATCATTTTGCTATTTTTTCCTTTCTACAGTAACTAAAGTATCATTGTGCATTCCACCATGAGCAAGAAGTTTTATTTCTATTATTTCAAAACCAAGAGTTTTCCCAATTCCATTTGAATTCCATCCACAAGAGATGCAAATTCCACCTTGTTTTAAAATTCTAGCTATTTCTTTTTTAAATCTTGAAAAATAGCTCGCTTGTGTGTCTTTCATTGTAACTGTTCTTTCAATTTTTTTATAACACTCACTAACCTGTCTAGGACTATAAGGTGGGTCATACAAGACCATATCTACACTCTCATTATCAAACATTTTAAGGAAATCATATGCCTCTAAATGATATTGTGTATCAAATTCTTCGTCAATATCATTGTTTATATAAATACTGTTTTTAGGTAGAACTTCTTTTATACTACTTTCATTTGCAAATGGGTCAATAATTACTTTTTTGTTTTGAGAGTATTTTTCAATAATATTCTTTATTGGTTTTATTCTAAATGTTTTACTATTTGGCATAACCCATTCTCTACTAATTTCCATAATTACAAATTCTTCCTTCTTTTTTCTAATTCATCTATATAAGTTTCTATTGCATACATGTCACATATATCTATTTCTCTTGGGTCTTGGACATCTTTAAAGATTTTTGAAGTTAAATCTAAAATATCATTAACTAAAGTCCAATTTTCTAATAAGAAAAATAATTTTTTCTTTGCAATTTCGTCTCTGTCGAAGTTTTCTATATCCTCAAATTTTTTCCACTTTAGTTCTGGTAATATTATATGTGTAGAAAATGACTTGTCTTGCTTATTATATTTTGGGTTACTTTTTATAATGTAATAATTTTCATAAGTCCTTTGCTCAAAATCATCTCTGCAAACAGCATAGTACAATGAATCTATTTCATTTCTCCATTCTTGATTAGAAATGTGCTCTGTTAATCTTCTCTTTAAATCATTAGTCTTTCCTACATAGAGAACATTTCCTTTCTTATCTAAAAGCTTATAAACATAATTCATTCCTACTACTCCATTTCTTCTATCATTGAAAAATAGTCATTTTCTAACTCTTTCTCAAAATCTTCTTGCATTTTATTTTCAAAATCTATTTCTTCGTCTAGTTTCTCTGCATTACACATATAATACACCTCCTTGTCAGATTTCTATTTATGTCTAAATATTACCATAAAATATTTTTTTTGTCAAGTTTCTGACAAAATAGTAAACATAAAAATAGGGTAAACAGCGATAGTTACTGTTTAACCCTATTTTTGGATAAATTTAAAGATAAATTTTTATGTATGACTTGGACTTTTGAACTAAACCCATTGACAAAATTTAGTTTCAAGTAGTTTCCGACTTGCTAGGCTTTTGACAACTTATATCTTCTCTCACAAAAACATAAGCTATATGATATATTTCGCAAATGTAATGACTTTGTTGTTCATTACTCCTTTATTATAACAAAAAAAAGTGTTATTGTCAACACTTTTTTGCTTTTTTTAATCAAAACTAACTTCCCCTTTATCTTCTCTAATTCCCTTAAAAATAGGAAATCTTAAACTTTCCAATCCAGTTTTATTGTCTTTAGATACTTCAAAATACTGAACTTCTACAAGTTTTCCTAAAATTGATGCTGGGTTTTCCCAATACATTTTTCTTTGCATGTCATTAAAACCTGAACCTACTCCTACCTGATTTCCTTTATAATCAACAAAAACTCCACCTAAAGTCCCTTTATATTTTCCTTTTCCCTCAAAAATGTCAGTTACTAACAAGTCCATACTATACATTTTCTTTACTTTTAATATATCTGAAGTTCTTTTCTTTTGATATGGAGCATTTACAAGATTTACCATTACTCCTTCTCCCTTTAATTCTAATACTGTATTTAACAATTTGTCTACAACTTTTCCATCATATATTCCATCATATAAAACAGGCACATATTTTATATGTTTACATTTTACAGCTTTTAAAATACTTTCTAGCTCTTTTTTCCTATCTCTACAATTTTTTGATAATGTGTTATTTACGAAATCCCCAACATTTTCAATATAGTCAAAAACATTATAAGCCATATTTACTTTATTGTCGCTTTTTGTCCTTGCTGTCATTATAGTACTCGAGAACAAATCTAAACTATTTTCTACAGAAAAGTCTGCTAACATCTCTCCATCATAAACTCCATCAGGTAAAGTTCTTAGTTCATTTTCAATTTCCACAAAACCAGTCATTAGTTGTCCACTTCTTGACATTAATTCTATATTGTTCCCATTTTTCAGTGCAACACATCTAATTCCATCTAGTTTTTGAGTTATTAAAATCTCTGGTTTTTCTTGTTCTAAGTTTCCTACTTTTTCCCAATACTTTTCTGCTAGCATTACATTAAATTCTGGAATAAGATTTTTAAATACCTTATTTATGCTTTTCGCTGTCATTCCAATTTTAAGATTTTGGGTTAATATCTCTTTAACTAAATCGGAACACCCCTCACTATAATTTCTAATGTACCATTGCACATGTGCTATATCATTATCCGTTCCTGTGTTATGGTCTTTCAAATAATTAAACATGTATAATATTGAATCATCAGTATTTAGCAGTAACCTATATTCTGTCGGAGCTATTTCCTTATCTATTTTCTTACTTGACAAACCAGTTCTGAAATATGGGTTATATACAAATTCTAATATTCTTTTTAATAATTCGTCATCTCTATTTCTTTCCAATATTTCTTGTTTTTCATTATTTGAACTCGTATTTTGAATTTTCTTTAAAATTTGATATTGTTTTATCATATTTTTTCCTTTCCTGTCAGAACTTTGACAAAATATTTTAAAAAATTTAGACAGACAGAAAATCTATCTATCTAATTATTTTCTCTATTGTTTGACCAGAGTCAGACAATAAAAATGTTTTTGTTTTATCTAGTACTACATAGTCTACACAACTTTTTGCTTGATTATCTACTTCAACAATATACACCATAGACAATACTTCTAGTTGTTGACTCGATAAATCTGCAATATCTATAGTTATATCCCTACCATCAGAAGCTTTCCAAAAATAGTTTCTAATATATGCTCTTACCATATTAAAAAATGTTGGAAATTCTGAAAGCTCTGCTGTTTCACTTGAAATTCTATCTATTTCTGCAAGAACATCCTCTCTATTATCTAATTTTACACTAGGTTTTTCCCCTCTTTGAGAATACCAACTCTCTAAAAAATTTTTTCCAATTTCATAAGCATTAGTCTCTTTATAAGAGATTTCTCCCTCTAAGAAACTCCAATTTTTTGCACTATTTAACCATTTTAAAACCATAATATCTACCTTCCTTTTCTTACTTTCTTACTTACTTTCTGCCTGTCTAACAATTAGTATATCACAAAAACCTATTTTTGTCAAATAAAAGAGACCTCTTTTTAGAGGTCTTAAAAATGAACAAAGCAATTTTAAAATTGCAACTATATCAATCGCAACTATTAAATTATATCATACAATATCTTTTCTGTCAATCAAAAAATGGCTTAAAATAAGCCATTTCCTAAAATACAGAAAATCTAATTTGTATTTTATAAAAAACCAATTAAATAATATCATAAAATTATAATTTGTCAATACTTATTCTAAAACTTTTTTCAATCTATTTCTTCTTATTTGAATTGCACGAACTGAATGTCTTGTTATTTTAGAAAGCTCTCTATCTGAAACTGTACTAGCTAAAACTAACTGGTCTTCCTCTAGCGTCCATGGATGTCTTTTACAGCCAACTGCCCCTTTATCATAATTTCTCTTTCTTCCTTTTCTTCTGTATTCCTTAAATTTTTCCATATCTTTATATGTTCTTTTTGAACTTGGCATAACTTCACCTCTAATTTTCACATAAACAGTATTTTCTTAAAAAATCAATTTTTTTATAAATGGAAACTTTCCCATCTTCATGTTTTACAATAACATCTCCATAATGAAATTTTTTGTTTCCTATTCTTCCAGCAATAAATCCCAATTTATTTTTTGGAGTATATACTACATCCTCAAAAATTTCTGCTTCACTTCCTATGATTGCATTAAACCATGTTGGAAAATCTCCACTTCCATATTCAAAAGCATCAACAATTTCTATTTTTTTCTTAAATTTTGACATTTTTAAATTTTTTCTCCTTTTCTTTTAAAAAACGACCTTTTAAAATCAATTTTAAGCCATTTATTTTTTTTAAGGCATATAACTTGTTGTCTAAACTATAAAAACCTATTAAAACCAATCCTGGTGCGAAATCAACCATTTAAAGGAATAAAACCTTCCCAAAACATAAAATTAGCATTTTATCAACCATTTTTTATAAGTTGTAGGTTAATATTTACTATTTTTTATCTACCTTGTCTGTTTATTTTTGCTAATTCAGCTCTTGTTATTAGTTCTAAATTTGCAATTTCTAAATTACAAGGATTTCCATCTTTGCAATGAACTACATATCCTTTTGGAATATCTTGTTGATGGTATAATTCCCACAAAAATCTTTTAAATAAATTATTAGGTTTTCTATTCCCTTTCCAGTCTATATTTATATAAAATTCAATCTCTACCTTTCCTTTATTTTTCCCAGTTCTATGGACATGAGCTCTTTGGGTTACAGTACCTTTACTTAATGTGTTAAATGGTAGAAATCTACCTTCCTCTTTAGAAAATTTAGAAGTACAATTTTGATTTTGAATGTAGGTTTGTTTACATTTTTCTATTCCTTCCTTTGACATCCATTCATCTTGTTTTTTCCCTTTATTAAAAGGAGTACTATTTTTTTTAAACCTATTTTTTAAAAACCTTTTTGAAACAGTACATCGTTTTAAAATAGAAAGACATTCCTTACTGCATGTTTTCTTGTTTCTATATTCTTTTGGTGGCTCAAATAACTTTCCACAAATAATACATTTATTCATATTACTTCTCCTTTAAAAAATACTCTTTAATTTTATACATATTATAACATAAAATATATATAAAGTCAAGAGTATTTTTATTTTTATAATTCGAAATTATCACTTTTTATAAATTCAATTACACGATTTAAAAAATCTACAATATCCTCTTTTGAGTCAAAACTCATAAAATCTAATAAGTCATCGTAAACAAATTCTTCTACCAATGTAGGCTCATCTTCTGGAGATTCTAAGTTGTCATTTAAAAACTTTGTTACCATTTCCAAACATTTCAGCATAGATTCTCCCCTTGTGGAATTAGAGCAAACCTCTGTAATTTGAGATATATACTTATCTAAAGCAGTTTTACAACTATCACATACAGACACTCCTGGAACTAAGGTCGTTACTTTAGGCACTATTTCATTACAACAATCACATCTTTTTATAGCATTATTCCTTCTTCTTATGGTTTCTATGATTTTATCAATATCATCTACTTCTAAACAGTCAGCACTTTCTTGTATTGTATTTTGTCCTTTAATGTCTACAATAAACCTATCTGCATCAATTCCTCTATTTCTAAGTCTATCAATCATATTTGCGATTTCTTCTTTTATAATATTATCCCAATTTTCGTTCTCCCTCATAATATTTCCTCCTCAACTCTCTAAAAGTTTTATTTATGTTTTTTCTTTTGTATCTTTAATTTCTATCCAAAAAGAGTAAACTTTCTTTTTTCCATATCTTTTTGTAAATCATAAAAAGAAGCTTTTACTTTATTTAACTCTTTTTCTAGTCTCTCTTTTATTATTTCGTTTGCAGCCTCTAAGCCTGCAAACCCATCATGGTCTTTCTCAACTGCTTTTTTGAATAAATCACTATTTATCATTCTTTTATATTGAGTTGTTGTCAATATATTTTTAAAATTAGTTCTTTTTACTGAAAAGTACTTCTTTTTTAAATGTGGAATATCTTTTTTAAATTCATTGAAAAGTTCTTCATCTGTTTGGTCTTCATCTTCTCTAAGAATAAATCCATCATCAAAATCTTTTGGTCTAATTTTTGACGTTTTTATTACTATTTGTAAACATTTTTGATTTAAGTCTTCCTCACTAAAGTTTTCATTTATCATGTCTTCTAAAGTTTTCTTCATAGGCTCAATGTTTGCAATAGGCTCAGTTTTTAGTGTTTTTTCTACAATTTCATTAGAAAATTCTTCTTCTCCATTCCATTGTTTAATATCCACCTTAGTTACACTTCTAACCTTTGAAAAATTTCTTTTTATATAAATGTCTAATTGTTTTCTTGCATCAATTTCGTTGTCTACATTTTCTATAATAGTTCCTTTTCTGTATTTTACATCCCCTAATTTTACATTATACTCACAAAACCATTTTGGCAATTCTTTTTTCTTTTTTGCAATATTCTGTTTTTCTATTTCTGCTTTTTTTAATTTTTGTATTTCTATTTTAATGCTTTTTTTCTCTTCATCAGAAGTTTCTTTATAAGTATTTGTTAACAGAATCTCCTCTACTTCTACTGACATTTTTTTGCAATAAGGTTGTTCACAAATGTCTTTTCCAAAATCTTTAAAAAATCTATTTTTAACATCTTCTTTTGCATTAAATTGAGATACAGATTTTGTTACATATTCTATAGAAAATTCTTTTTCTAAATAAAGCAATAGGATTGTAACCAAATATAGTCTTTCTTGTGGCTCTTGACTTCTGGGAGCCACTATTTCAGGCTCCGAGTTGTCAGGCTTCCTCCTTTTGTACCATGTCCATTGGTACTGCTTGTATATCTATATCTTTATATGTAACTGATTTAAAATATGTGGCAAGTAGGTCTCTAAGTTTCTGTTTTGCCTCTTCTGGAGTTTCTGCAATAGTTCCACCTTTCATATGAAATACTTGTTGATTTGGATTTCCAAATAAATTGTAGCAAGGAACGAAAACATCATATCTCTGTTTTATTCTTCTTTTCTCTGGTAGTACATTTCCTACATTTAAAATAAGTTCACTAGCCTTACTTACATATATTGGATTAGCTTGTTTTTGTACTTCATTCTTTAAATTAATCCTTGTATTGTTTATTAATTCCATCAATTTTGTATCTTTTTGGATATAGTCTCGTAATTCTTGAGTACAAGCAAGTTGGTTAACTACATCTTTTATTGGTCTTCTTCTAACCAAAGATTGATTCTCTCTTATAGCAGTTATAATAAAATTTCTCAAATCTTTTAAACTTGAATTTTCATTTTGATGTTGAAAGTCATTTACAAAATCTGTTAAAGCTTGCTCTGCTAATGGATATTCTGTTAAGTAGTTATCTTGATTGCAAATGCACCAGAGAGTTTCAAATGCCTCATCTAACGGAACATAATCGCTATATTTTAAATTTATCTTTCTTCTTTCAAATTCTTTTTCTATGTCTTTATCTATTTCTTCTCTAATCTGTTTTTCGTCAATATTTAAAAGTCTTAATATTTCTTCATATAATGTATTGCTTCCTTGTGCAACTTGGTTTACAAAATTTTGATAATGCTCTTCTGCTTCATCCTTATCCTCTACTGGTTTATTCCTTAAAGCATTCGTATTTCCTCTAAGAGAAGATACTCTCTGTCTTTCTCCCTCTGGTAAGTCTTTTAATGGTATGTATTTTTTGTTTCTTGCTTTTGCATTTGCCTTTCTTGAATAACATTTTTTACATATTCCAGATTTTGTTACTTTGTCTACTTCCTCTAAACAATCTTTACATATTTTTTTCATATATTTCTCCTTTCTAAAATTACTTTCTTCCATATTTTATTATTTCTTGTTCTAACTTTTCTCTACTTGTTTTATTGCTGTAAAAACTACAACTATATTTACTATTTCCTGCACAATATAGAGCATTTAAACAGTAACAATCTACTTCTCCTTCTCTAGGATAAGCATAACAGTCTTTGCGACCTTTTTCTTCAATATTTACATCTTTTTCATTCTCCATATTACTATTCTCCTTTTTCTAAAAAAATTTTTTCCAATTTTTTAATTTTTAAATTGTGCCATTCTTGTAGTCTACTCTCAATATCTTCCCTTGTTAGATTAAGAGAAGGCTCTCGTACAAGCTGTTCTTTAATTACAAACAAATTCATTTCTACATCATGTATTTCTTCTAATAAGTTATCGACCTCTTCCGAAAAATCTTTCTTAAAAAATTTTTTTCTTTGTATTTTAGAACAAGCTTGTATGAGCTCTGCACACTCTTCACTAAGTGTCATGTATAGTAGGTTACCTTGTTTTTCTACTATTGTATTATATAACTTTTTGTCATTGTTTGCCATTTTTTTCTCCTACAATACTTTTAAATAAACTGTCCTTCTTCCAAAATTCAAAGCTTCACTATGACTATCAAAATAAATATCTATTCTATTGCCATTTATAGCTCCACCTCTATCTTGGACTATGTAAGTTCCCATTCCTTTTATTTCCACTTTTGTTCCAAATGGATATTTACTACTCATTGCAACAGTTACCCCTTGTCTTGCTCTTGCACCACTTGCTGTTATTCCTGTTGATTTTCCACAACATTTTGAACATCCACAATAAGCAGTTGCAGTAAATGCTACATATCCAGAATTACTTGTTGTTTCTTTTTTATTTGTAGTTTGTGTGGTTACTTTTTTTTCTACTTTTGGTTTTGTTTCTGTTAAGTAATCCATAGAAACCCATTGATTATCTCCAATTTTTCCCCAGTTTCCATATTCTGCTGTAACAACAACTTTTTCTGCATAAGGAATTGATTTTACTATCTCTCCATTATTGTAACTATCTCTTACATTTAAACCAATTTTTGCTGATACATATAATGTTTTTGGCTCATCTAAAATTTTTATTTTTGTTCTATTTACACTTCCACGACTTGTTACTTTTGTTTCTTCTTTTATTTCATTTGTAGATACATTTTCTTGTTGTGAAACAACAATATTTACACTCTCATTATTGCCCATATTATAATTATTTTGTTTATTTGTGATTCCATGTACTATCATAAATGTAATAGATAAAACAATCAATAAGATTATAGTTAGCACCATTTTTAATTTACTTTTGTCTACCTTTTCATGCTTTCGCTTTTTATTTTTTCTTAGGTGTTTTCCTGTCAATTTTCTCACCTCCCTCAAACTGTTTCAAATTATACCATATACTTTTCAAAAAGTCAATAGAAAGAATAAAAAATTTTATAAAAATTTTAAAAGGGTTTCCCCTTTTACAACCCAACACCTTAAATTTCAAAATAACAAAAAGCATTTTTCAATTTGTCTGTTGCAAATGCAACAAAAAATTATTTTCATCTAATTCACTGCCAAAAGCTTCCTTGGCGAATTGCTACAATAAATAATGAATTACAAATTACATTATAAAGTGATAAAGTAATAAAGATTTGAGGTTAATATATGACGTCTACATGGCGAATTTTGTTTTGTAATATATTCCTAAAGAAGGTCAAGATTTTAACCAAAAATTTACCTCTAATTAAATCTTGTATGTATTTCATACTTTTTCTGTAATTGTAACTAACAATCCTAAAGCATGAAGCTTTAGATATTTGTTCTTTTACTTTCATTTTTTATACTTTTAAAGTTTAACTACAATTTAAAATCGTAAAAAAACTTTATTTAGCTTTTTCTATTCTTACTTTTTAAAATATTGGGTTATAAAAAGAGAAACCCTTTCTTTTTAGTTTTTGTACATTTTAATTACTTTGTCTACATTCTCGTACAATGGGAATTTTGCATCAAATTCAAATGAAACTGAACTTAAAGCTTTATCTATTAAATCACTAGAAGTTTGTGCTTTTGAATATAAGTCTGTATATTCTTCATTTACTTTTCCATCGTCTACAAGAGATTCTTTTTTAATTACAATAGGATATTCAAAGGTCATATTCTGACCATCAATAGATAAATTCATTCTTTTTGTAGTTTCTACTTCGTCATCATTTACTGCAAGTAAGTTTTTATAATTTTCCATTAAGAAATATCTATATAAAGAATTTTCCTTTGTGGCTAAATCTACATTTATTTCTTTATCTGTAAATGGACTTTGTATCGTTAAAGATTGTTTTTGTCTACTAATCTCATAATCAATTCTATTTTTCTCCTCTACCAAATCTTTTAAAATTTGAGCCCTTACCATAGGATTTACTTGTGCAATTTTATCTAAAGGTCTATTTTCTTTCTCTTCATCTTGGAATGTTAATTCTGGCTTTCCAGTTACAATTTTAGATTTTTGAGCAATTTCAGTAACCTTTACTAAACCTTCTCTTTCTACATCGTAACCTCTTATTCCAAATTTTTTAATCATTTCTGACAATACATTAGAATATTGCCCTGCTGATTTTACATTAAATTTCATAGAATTTTCCTCCTTTTTCTATTTTTTACAACTTTTAGTATTATATCATATATATTTCTATTTGTCAAATTTTTTACAAAACTAAACTTAAAAATTTTTCTATTTTTTCTAAAACAAAATCTATTTTTTTATAAACTTCTTCAAAACTTATATTATATAATTTTAAACTTTCCTCATCTGTAAGATAATGGTAGGAGTTTAAAATATTTATTATCTCTTTTATTTCAGAATTTAATTGATACAAAATAGTATATATACAATGATACTCTAAATTTCTATTTGTAAAAAAACGATATGTAGTATTATAATGGCTTTCTACATATTTCAAAATTAACCCCAAATGTGGTGGTAGATTCTCATTATACCAGTACAGCCTTTTATAATTACTTGTTTCTATTTTAAAAATATCCATAAACGAAATCACTTTGAAATCACTGTAATATCGCCTATCTAAATAGAAAATTATATTTTCTGATGAAATTGCAAAATTTTTTTTATCATAAATATTTTCAACTGCTAAAATCGTATCTACTCGTAATAACATTTCTATAAATCTACGAAACCCTAGAAGCAGGCTAGCTTTATTAGTTTCTTTTTTTAGATTTTTCCCATTTTCTATTAACTTTTTAAAATTTTCTTTTAATTTTTCTTGTTGTTTATCTATCGCCTCAATTACTTGAGCCTTCTGGCTTTCAGAAATTCCATTGACTTTTTCTAATATTTGTGTTACAATGTTTTTTTCCGTCATAATCCAGTCTACACCTCACTTTTAAGCTTTTGTTTTTTTATTGTTTTGTCAGTTTTCTGACATTAACTTAAACTAAAAATTACGAAACCCTTACTCTACCAAGAGTTTCAAGTATTTTTTTGGTAAAATCTTTATAACTAATAGTTTACCCACCCTATTCCTACTAAAGTTTTGCTTCACTTCGTTTGCAAAAGCTTTAATACTCTCCCAGTTGTTTGTTCTCTGAGGTCGCTCGATTGAAAGAGTACATACCCATTATAACATAAAAAAATCAATTTGTCAAGTTTTGGCTATAACCTTAGAGTAGAGCCAACAAAATTTTTAAGATTGTGGTTTTATATTTTGAGAATGGAATAATTAGCTTGCTTTTTTCAAATAAATATGTTACAATATAGAAAAGAAAGGAGAACCTATGAAAAAGAAAATTTTAGAAAAGCAAAAGTTTGGAAGTTTGACTACTATTAAATATATGAAAGATTTAAAACCACCAAAATGGAAATGTAGATGTTCTTGTGGAAAGATAGCTTATGTTTCTACAAGAGATTTAAACTCTGGAAATACAAAATCTTGTGGGTGTAAATCTAAAAAGAATAAACCACAAAAAAAATGTGTAAGCAAAGACCCTTACTATATGAGATGGAAATATTACAATAATAACGAAAAATATCCAACATTTAAAACTTTAAATGAATTTAAAAGATGGTATTTAAAACATAAAAATTTTAAATTTAAGACCACAAAAAATATTGTTACAAAAAGATTACGAAACCAATGGAATAATTGTGTTTCTAAAAATCAAACTGGTATTTTTAAAGATGTATATGATTACTGCTCTTGGGCTTATAACCATGGATATATAGAAGGAATTCATACTTTACATAGGAAAAACAAAAATAGACCACACTCAAAAAGAAATTCGGAATTTGGCTTTTTTTATAAATCAAAATTTGTTTCTGTCAAAAAATTTAATTCCTACCATTTTAAATTTGACAAGAATAAAAAACAATTTTATGGTTATATTAAATATAAAGGAGTAACAAAATTTACTGACAAATATGATAGTTTTCAAGATATGTTAAACGAATATTCTTATTTATATAAGTTATTATTTAAGTCAGATTTTTTATTAACATAAAAATTGTCAGTTTCTATTGACATTTTGTAATTTTTTTGGTAAAATAATAAGACACTACTAGACAAAATTTAACTTTTTATCATTTTTACTAAAAAACTATTGACAAATTAAAATTTTTATGCTATAATTTTTACAGAAAAGGAGGTAGATTATGAAAAAGAGCAAATTTAAAAAAATCATAGACAATGCTTTAGATATTTTTAAAGCAGAAAAAAAGAAACAAGAAAAAAATCATACAAATGAAAAAAGAGTTTCTTTATCTACGAATGCTACTAATACTCCTAAAATAACAGTTAGTAATGAACCTATTGTTAGGTATTCTTATGCAGAGGAAAGAAAGAGACTAAATAAAGAAGAAATAGATAGAAAAAATGAAGAAAATAGGAAAAAGATTATTGCTGAAGTAATTAGATTAAGAGAAACTAAAAAGCAAAATGGAAAACATCTTACTTACAGAGATATTGCTTTAGAAATGAATATTTCTAGGACTACTGTTATGGAAATCCTAAATGGCAATGGTAATTGTAAGTATATTGCTAGAAGACCAAAAGTTTAATTTTAAAAAATCAAATTTTTCAATTTTCGATTTTTTAGATTTTTAAATTTTAAAATTTCAGATTTTTCATAAGCTGATTGAAATTTATCGATCGAACACCCCTTTCCTATATCCTGCAGTTTCATATCTTTTGTAAACTCTGTTGTCGCATAGTAATCACATGCGACTAACAGAGAATACACCATACGATAATAAAAATATTTTGCGCATTCCTGCTCTCTCGACAGTTTATTTCTTCCTTTATAAATCCTGTCATTTAATACTTTTTCTATCGTATGATCTTCCAGACATCTCAGTCCTTTGAATCCCGGAATACGATTCTGTTGTAATGCCAAAATAATTTCTTTTGCTTCCAGGCCTTTCAGCTTCTTCTGGAAAAGACTTCTTCTATCTTTGTGATACGC
>ERZ1090863.322-NODE-322-length-28681-cov-5.869978_pt1 | contig 28681 bp, 19 predicted proteins | sample MGYA00478480_ERZ1090863 | MGnify/ENA primary metagenome ERZ1090863 (study PRJEB33644, sample SAMEA5815746) | chicken gut metagenome | biome: Chicken; feature: Gastrointestinal Tract; material: Caecum | place: Ireland | collected 2019-01-01 | study: A study of the...
AACGGTCTGAAACAGGCCCGTATCGCTGAGACGGAGAAGTATGCCCATGTAACTTTCTTCTTCAACGGCGGCGTGGAAGAGCCAAATGAAGGAGAAGACAGAATCCTGGTAAAATCTCCCAAGGTTGCCACCTACGATCTGAAGCCTGAAATGAGTGCCTACGAAGTGTGTGACAAACTGGTAGAGGCCATTAAATCCGGAAAATATGATGTGATCATCATCAACTTTGCAAATCCGGATATGGTAGGACACACCGGAGTAGAGGCTGCGGCTATCAAAGCCATCGAGACTGTAGATGAGTGTGTGGGAAGAGCGGTAGAGGCTGTTAAGGAAGTTGACGGACAGATGTTCATCTGTGCAGATCACGGAAATGCCGAGCAGCTGGTAGACTACGAGACAGGAGCTCCTTTCACTGCGCATACAACCAATCCGGTGCCCTTTATCCTGGTAAATGCAGATCCTTCTTATACACTGAGAGAGGGAGGCTGCCTGGCAGATATTGCACCTACGCTGATTGAACTGATGGGTATGGAGCAGCCGGCAGAAATGACAGGAAAGTCTCTGCTGATCAAAAAGTAAAAATTTAAAAACTTACTAAAATCCGCAGGTTTCTAACCTGCGGATTTTGTAAAGTATTCCGGTATTGTTTTTACGGAGAGCCAATGCTATGATGTAATCACAGTTCAATCATTAATTTTCAGATCCGGCCATTCGGCCAATATTCCAGAACCACATACATAAAAGAACTGAATACCCGCAGGAAAAATCTGTTTCCAGAAAAATACCTGGTTTGAGAAATAAGATCCGGGGAATATTATCCATGGGATAAGAGAAAGTATGAGACAGAGCAAAAAGACCATAGGCTAAAGTTTATAAACACTATAGAGAAGAAGTTCCATACAGAAAGAGAAAAAGAGTAAAAAATACCCCGGAAAACAGAATACAGAAAATATACGAGGAGTGTAGACAGAAAATAATCAGGAGGTATTGCCATGGAAAGATATTTACCCATCAGGAAAGTATACGCAAGAGAAGTGCTGGATTCAAGAGGAAATCCTACGGTAGAAGTGGAAGTGACTGTAGGGGAAGGCGTTGTGGGAAGAGACGGATATACCGGAAGAGCCATCGTGCCTTCCGGCGCCTCAACCGGGAAGTTTGAAGCTCTGGAGCTTCGGGACCGGGAGAAACGATACCAGGGACTGGGCGTGCAGAAAGCGGTGAACAATGTAAACGCTAAGCTGGCAGATGCGGTTCTGGGAGAGAATGCCCTGGATCAGAGCCAGATCGATCAGCTGATCCTGGAAGCAGACGGGACAGAGAATAAAGAACATCTGGGCGCCAACGCTACTCTGGGAGTATCCCTGGCTGTAGCGGATGCGGCGGCAAAAGCCCTCCGGCTGCCTCTGTATCAGTATCTGGGCGGCTGTATCACAGACCGTATGCCTGTGCCCATGATGAATATTTTAAATGGAGGAAAGCATGCGGATAACACAGTGGATTTTCAGGAATTTATGATCATGCCCGCAGGAGCCTGCTGTTTTAAAGAAGGCCTGCGTATGTGCGGAGAGACTTACCAGAAATTAAAGGAGATCCTGAAAAACAGGAACCTGTCCACCGGGGTAGGGGACGAGGGCGGATTTGCTCCTGATGTAAAAGATGCCAGAGAAATATTTGAACTTATGAGTCTGGCAGTCCGGGAGGCAGGCTACGAACCGGGGAAAGAGATCTCCTTTGCCATGGATGCGGCAGCCAGCGAGCTCTATCTGGAAAAGGAAAACGCCTACTATTTCCCGGGAGAGTCCTCCATGAAAGGGGAGAAAGTGATCCGGACAGCAGAAGAAATGGTAGAGTACTATGAAAAGCTTGCGGGAGAATATCCTCTCATTTCTATAGAAGACGGTCTCTGGGAGGATGACTGGAGCGGATGGAAACTGATGACCGAGAAGCTGGGGGGAAGAGTACAGCTTGTGGGAGACGATCTTTTTGTGACCAATGTAAAGCGGATCCGCAGAGGTATCTGTGAAAAGGCGGGAAACGCGGTTCTGATCAAGGTGAACCAGATCGGAACCCTTACAGAGGCCATAGCGGCTGTGCGTATGGCCCAGAAGGCCGGGTGGAATGCCGTGATCTCCCACCGTTCGGGAGAGAGTGAAGACACTTTTATCGCAGATCTGGCAGTGGCTGTAGGAGCAGGACAGATCAAGACCGGAGCTCCCTGCAGAGGAGAGCGGACAGCCAAGTATAACCGGCTCCTGGCTATTGAAGACCGGCTGGGCAGCCACGCACTGTACCTGGTACAGTGAATAATAAATGACCGGCCATATCACTTGCCTGATTTTTCATCTGCTGCGTTGTCATCAATCGATGCGGCCGCCGGACAGCCGGAAAAAACATGAGAAAAACGGTTGAAATCCTATCTGCCTTGTGTTAAACTTGTTGTGTTTAACAGGTAGGAGGTGTTACAGTGGAGATATTGAGAATTGTTTTGACGATCCTTTTCGTTATTGATTGTATAGGACTGACTGTGATCATTCTGATGCAGGAAGGAAAATCTCAGGGACTTGGAAGCATCGCCGGAATGGCCGAGACCTACTGGGGAAGAAATAAAGGCCGCTCCATGGAAGGTGCTTTGGTGAAGGCTACACGGATCATGGGAGTTTTATTTTTCGTGCTGGCTTTAGTATTAAATCTGAATTTTTAAGCATGAGGCTGCTGCATTAAACGGGAGAGGTTTAGTGGGGCAGCCTTTTCTATGTGGAGGCAAATTTGAAGAAAAATCAACAGACTAAAAAAAGAAAAAAAATCGTATACGATCTGATCTGCTGTAAGGAATATCAGCCTATGCGGGCAAAAGAGCTGGCGATCCTGCTCCAGGTGCCTGCGGGAAAAAGAGAGGAACTTCATAAGGTCCTGGACATGCTTCTGGAAGAAGGGAAGATCACCATCAACAAAAGAGGCAGATATGAGGCGGTAAGGACCTCCTCAAAAGATCGGGAAAAAGGAAGAAAGGACAGACAGAAGCAGGAGGATAAAAAAGAAAAAAAAGGCAAGAAAGAAGAAAAAAACCGGAAGAAAAAAGACCGGTATCTTACAGGAACTTTTATCGGACATCCAAGAGGATTTGGCTTTGTGGAACTGTCTGAAGAAGATGGGGAAGATGTTTATATCCCCGAGGAGGAGACCGGAGGAGCCTTTCACGGGGATCAGGTCCAGATCCTTCTGAAAAAAGACGAGCGGCCTGGAAAAAGACGAGAAGGCCGGGTAGTAAAGATCCTGGAAAGAGGGATGGAAGAGATCGTAGGCACCTTTCAGGAATCTTCCGGTTTTGGCTTTGTAGTACCGGATAATCAGAGATTTCTGAGAGATATTTTTATACAGAAGGAAAATTTCCTGGGAGCCAGAGACCAGGATAAAGTAGTAGTCAGGATCCGGGACTATGGCACCAGCAAAAGATCCCCGGAGGGAAAGATCGTTGAAGTGCTGGGAAGTCCCGGAGAAAAGGGAATTGATGTGCTCAGTGTGGCCAGAAGCTGCGGACTCCCCATGGAATTTCCTGAAAGGGTATTAAACCAGGCGGAGAAAATACGGGAAACCCTTAATGAAGGAGATTTTTACGGACGTCTGGACCTGCGGGATGTGACTATGGTCACCATCGATGGAGAGGACGCCAAAGACCTGGATGATGCAGTGTCTCTTACAAAGGAAGGTAATCTGTTCCATCTGGGCGTCCATATCGCAGATGTGAGCAATTACGTCCAGTACAGCAGCGCCCTGGACCGGGAAGCTCTGAAGAGAGGGACCAGCGTTTATCTGGTAGACCGGGTGATCCCAATGCTGCCGAAGAAACTTTCCAACGGGATCTGTTATTTAAATGCCGGGGAAGACCGCCTGGCACTCAGCTGTCTTATGGATATTGATGAGAAAGGAAGAGTGGTATCCCACGGTATTGCGGAGACAGTGATCCATGTAAACGAAAGAATGACCTATACAGACGTTAAGAAGATCCTGAAGAAAGAAGATCCGGAAGTGACCAGACGGTATCAGGAGCTGGTGCCTATGTTTTTCCAGATGGAGGAGCTGTCTGCCCTGCTTAGAAAGCGGAGAAAAAAACGGGGTGCCATTGATTTTGATTTCCCGGAGGCCAAGATAGAACTGGATGAAAATGGAAAACCGGTCCGTATCTATCCCTATGAGCAGAACGTGGCCACCAGGATCATTGAAGATTTCATGCTGGCGGCCAATGAAACAGTAGCCCAGGAATATGCTCAGGCAGAGATCCCTTTTGTATACCGGACCCATGAAAATCCGGATATGGAAAAGATGGAGCCGGTGCTGGAGCTGGTCCACAAAGCAGGAGTGAAAGTGAAAAAAAGCAAAGAAGAGATACAGCCAAAAGAGATCCAGAAGATCTTAAAAGAGCTGGAAGGCACCGGGTCAGAGCCTTTCTTCTCACGGCTAATACTCCGTTCTATGAAGCAGGCAAAATATACCACCCAGTGTACCGGGCATTTTGGGCTGGCAGCCAGATACTACTGTCATTTCACTTCCCCGATCCGCCGGTATCCGGATCTTCAGATCCACCGGATCATTAAAGAAAATCTCCGAGGCAAGATGACAGAGGCCAAGATCCGTCACTACGAGGATATCCTGGATCAGGTAGCCCTCCAGTCCAGCACCATGGAACGGAGAGCCCAGGAAGCGGAGCGGGAGACTGTTAAGATGAAGAAGGCAGAATATATGGAAAGCCATATCGGAGAAGTCTTTGAGGGAGTGATCTCCGGTGTGACAGACTGGGGTTTTTATGTAGAGCTTCCTAATACAGTAGAGGGTCTGGTTCATGTAAATTCTCTTACCGATGATTATTATATCTATGATCCCTCCCGGTATACCCTTACAGGGGAGAAAAATAAAAGAAGTTTTTCCATGGGACAGAAAGTGACCGTCCGGGTATCAGAAGCAGATCCCAGAGAGAGGTCCGTAGATTTTGTCCTGGCAGAATAAGGAGGATTAGAATATGGCTAAAGAATCAGGGATTCGTCTGATCGCCAATAATAAAAAGGCTTATCATGATTACTTTATAGAGGATACCTATGAGGCAGGGATCGAGCTGGTGGGAACCGAGGTGAAATCTCTGCGCATGGGAAGATGCAGCATAAAAGAGTCCTTTGTCCAGATCGACAAGGGAGAAGTTTTTGTATGGGGCATGCATATCAGTCCCTATGAAAAGGGAAACATATTTAATAAGGACCCCTTAAGGGTGCGCAAGCTTCTTCTTCATTCTTACGAGATACGGAAGATTGAGGGCAAGATCCGGGAAAAGGGGTATACTCTGGTCCCTTTAAAGGTTTATTTTAAAGGCAGCCTGGTGAAAGTGGAGATCGGCGTCGCCAAAGGTAAAAAACTTTATGACAAGCGTCAGGATATTGCCAAGAAGGATCAGAGAAGAGAAGCCGAGCGGGAATTTAAAGTGAAAAATCTTTATTAAAGATAAAGAGACAGAAAGGAAGTCAGAGCCTATGAAATTTAAGGATATGCCTTATGAGAGGATTGATTTTGAAAAAGCCAGAGAAGAGCTTACAGGACTGATCAAAGCCCTGCAAGAGGCAAAAAGCGGAGAGGAACAGTTTGAGATCCATAAAAAGTATTATGCTTTAACAGACCGGGTGACCACCCAGGCTACTCTGTGTTCCATCCGTCACTCCATCGATACCACAGATCAGTTTTATCAGGAGGAACAGGATTACTATGACCGGGAAACACCGGCTTATTCTAATCTCTGTATCGCTTATCAGAAAGAACTTTTCTCCTCTCCTTACCGGAGGGTGCTGGAAGAAAAGATCGGACCGGTGGCTTTTAAAAATATGGAGATCGCCATGAAATCCGTGTCGGATGAGATCGTTCCTCTTATGCAGGAGGAAAACGCTCTGGTGACAGAATATGAAAAGCTTCTGGCAGGGGCCAAGATCGACTGGGATGGAGAGATACTGAACCTGTCTCTTCTGACGCCTTATTTAAAAAGCAAAGATCCCAAGATCAGGAGAAAAGCCTGTGAAAAACAGAATGAGTTTTTCCTCAGTATCGAGGATAAGCTGGATGAACTTTATGATAAGCTGGTGAAGAACCGGACTCTCCAGGCAAAAAAACTGGGATTTGAGACTTATACACCTCTGGGATACCTTCGTATGCAGAGAAACTGCTATGGAAGAGAAGAAGTAGAGAATCTCCGCCGTCAGGTGAAGGAGGTTTTTGTTCCCTTCTCAGAAAGCCTTTATGAAAAAAGAAGGAAACGTCTTGGCCTGGAACATATGACTTACTCAGATGAGCAGGTATACGGTCCCGATGGCAGTCCAAGCCCCAAGGGAACCCCTGAGGAGATCCTGGCGGCAGGGCAGCAGATGTATGAAGAACTGTCCCCGGAAACAAAAGAATTTTTTGACTTTATGATGGAGAATGAACTGCTGGATGTTTTTGGCAGAAAGACAAAAGCAGTAGGGGGATATATGACATACCTGCCGGATTATAAAGCGCCTTTTATCTTTGCAAATTTTAACGGGACCAGCGGAGACGTGGATGTAATGACCCATGAATGCGGCCATGCTTTCCAGGGCTATCTGGCAGCGGCGGACCCTATCCGGGAACATGCGGATATAGGAATGGAAACTGCCGAGATCCATTCTATGTCCATGGAATTCTTTACAGAGCCCTGGTATCATCTGTTTTTTGATAAGGATACTACAGAGGATTACACCCGTATGCACCTGGAGGAAGCAGTGATGTTTGTGCCCTACGGCTGTATGGTAGATGAGTTCCAGCACGAAGTCTATGATCATCCGGAAATGAGCCCCCGGGAGCGGAAAGAAGTGTGGAAAAAGCTGGAAAAGGTTTACAGACCCCATCTGGATTACGCCGGCCTGCCCTTTTTTGAAAAAGGGGCTTTCTGGCAGAAACAGCACCATATCTATAGTTTCCCTCTGTACTATATTGACTATGTCATCGCCCAGCTCTGCGCCTTTGAATATAAAGCCTGGATGGACAGAGATTATAAGGCGGCATGGAAAAGCTATCTGAAATTATGCAGGATGTCCGCTTCAAAGTTTCATACAGAGCTTCTTAAAGAAGCCGGCATAGACGCTCCCTTTGCAGACGGAACCATCGGGAAAATCGTGGAAAATCTGGAAAAAGAAGTCTGAAACTATATTGCCATGAAAAGATAGATGTCTTTGGCAAAAATACACAAAAACGATTATTTTGGCGGAAACGGTTGACAAAAATGCAGATTCTATTATAATAAAGAAGATTGCTCAATCGCTATAGCAGACCTATAAGGTTTGGTTTTTTATAGTAAAGCAAAAAAGCGGAAGAAATAGTTTCTGCGATCAAGATTGAGACATCAAGAAAGGGAGGAATTCTAAGATGAAAATGAAAAAAATCTTAGCAATGGCTTTAGCCAGCGCCATGGTTCTGTCTTTAGGCGCTTGCGGAAACTCTGGTTCCGGCAACACTTCCGGTTCAGATTCCAGCGCGGGCAGCGACGGCACAGAGACAGCCAGCACAGCATTTGCCGGTACAGCAGACGAAGATACCTATGTGATAGACCTTCGTGCAGAACCGCCTGAATTAAACAGTATTCTGACAACAGACGTTGCTTCCGGCGATATTCTCCGTGAGGTTATGGTAGGTCTTTACAGACTGGATGCCAACGATACACCTGTGCCGGATCTGGCTGAGACTACAGAAGTCAGCGATGACGGATGTACTTATACTATGACTCTGCGTCAGGATGCAAAATGGTCAAACGGCGAGCCTGTAACAGCAAACGACTTCGTATTCTCTTATCAGACGATCTGCAGCAAGGAAGCAGCTTCTTCTTATGCTTTCATCGTTTATGATAACCTGTTAAACGGTAACGAAGTATATGAAGGAACTAAGGATCCTTCTGAATTAGGCGTTAAAGCTCTTGACGACTATACACTGCAGGTAACTTTTGAAAACCCGATCCCATACGCAGAGCACTTATTCTCTTTTGCTTCCTACTATCCAATGAACCAGAAAGCATATGAAGAGATCGGCGCTGACGTATACGGAGATGACGTTGATAAGATCGTTACAAACGGACCTTACACAATCTCCGAGTGGACACACAACGATCATATTACACTGACACAGCATCCTGATTTCTATGCGCCGGACAGATGTGCAGTAGGAACAATCAAATACCTGATGATGAACGACGCCAATACCCGTATGAATGCTTTCCAGGGCGGCGAAGTTGACTGTATCAACATTTCCGGAGACCAGATCACACAGGCTGAGGGCCTTGGTGCTAAAGTCAATAGCTATGTTGACAACAGCAACTGGTACATCCAGTTCAATACTCAGAAATCTGACAAAGGCCTGGACAACGCAAACATCCGTCTGGGACTTGGTATGGCAATTGATTCCCAGAGCCTGTGCGATAACATCTTAAAAGACGGTTCTGTACCTGCTACAGGTCTTGTACCTACAACAATTGCAGGTGCTAACGGCGAGAAATACCGTGACGCTGCCGGCGATATCGTAGGATATGACCCAGATGCGGCTAAGGAAGCTTTTGAGAAGGGACTTCAGGAAACAGGTCTTTCAGCAGATGATCTGAAGCTGACATTCCTGTGCGACGACCAGTCCAACGCTCAGAAAACAGCAGAGTTCTTCCAGGCACAGTGGAAAGATGTTCTTGGTATTGATGTAGAGATCGTTCCTCAGCCATTCAAATCCCGTCTGGATTCTATGGACAACGGTGATTTCGATATGGTTTACGCAGGATGGTCACCAGACTACAACGACCCGATGACATTCCTGGATATGTTCACAACCACAAACGGAAACAACTATGGTAAGTATTCTAATACACAGTATGATGAACTGATCGCAAACGCTATGAAAGAAGCAGATGTAGTTGCACGTCAGGATATGCTGATCCAGGCAGAGACACTGGTAACAAAGACAGACGCTGCAGTTTATCCAATCTACTTCAGCGCTGTATCTTACGCAACTTCTGACAAGGTTCAGAATATGACACGTACTGGTTTCCAGGAATTTGACTTTACAGACGCAGCAGATTCTTCTTCCGCAGCAGATACTGCAACAGAAGAGGCAGCAGAATAATTGAAATTATACGGCTGATAAAGGTATAAAATGATGAACGGATAGGAGCCGTTGCCAGGAAACAGAGATGTTTCCGGCAGGGCTCCTGTCTGTTTATGTAAATCGCAAAGAAGCTTTGCGATTTACATAAACAGTAAAGTGAATAATAAAAAGACAAAAGAAAGGAGCTGTTATCTTGGCGAATCAGTTACGTTACATTTTAAAGAGAATCGTCTATTCCTTTATTACGATTTTGGTACTGACCAGCGTTACATTCCTGTTGATGCAGCTGCTTCCTGGCGATCCCTTTACCGGTGGAAAAGATATTCCCGATACGGTAATGGCAGCTCTGGAAGCAAAATATGGCCTGGATAAACCGGTGCCTCAGCAGCTGATCATGTACATCGGCAATGCTCTTCACGGAGATTTTGGTATTTCCATACCGGATGGAAGAGCTGTTACAGATATTATCAAGGAGGCCTTCCCGGTTTCCTTTGACCTGGGTATCCGGGCCCTGCTCTTTGCATTTATCATGGGTATCCTCCTGGGTATCGTTGCAGCGGTTAAAAGAGGAACTGCCTGGGACAGCGGCGCTATGTTCCTGGCACTGGTAGGTGTATCCGTACCTTCCTTTATCATGGGCGCATTGCTGCAGTATTTCCTTGCTCTGAAGCTGGGACAGGCTACCGGTACACAGATATTTTCTATTGTAGGGTGGACGGACTGGCACAGTAAGATCCTCCCGGCCTTTGCTCTGGCATTTGGTTCCATGGCTACGGTAAGCCGTCTTATGAGAACAAGTATGCTGGATGTACTGAGCCAGGATTATATCAAAACCGCAAAGGCAAAAGGACTGAGCCAGAGACAGATCATCTGGAGACATGCAGTCCGCAATGCCATCATGCCGGTTGTTACAGTAATGGGACCTCTGGTTGCCTCTATCCTGACCGGAGCTTTCGTAGTAGAAAATATTTTTGCTATTCCGGGACTTGGTAAATATTTTGTAACCAGTGTACAGACAAACAACTATACACTGATCGCGGGAACGACAGTTTTCTATGGAACATTTCTGATCTTGGCCAATTTAGTGGTAGATATTGTCTATGGTTTTATTGACCCCCGTATCAAACTGACAGGAAGAAAGGAGTAAAAGCACAATGGCAAAAAAGAAAAAACTGCAGGCGGCTCAGGCACCACAGTACACTCCTTATGACGTCAGCGGAAAGATCGGCGGTGACGCCTTTGAGGTGATCGGTTCAGATGCTTCTTCTATGGAAGCCATTGCCCGTCCTTCTATCAGTTTTATGAAGGACGCCTGGAACCGTATCAAAAAAAGCAGGGTGGCGGTAGTCTGTATGGTAATCCTTGCATTGATCATACTGGGAGCGATCTTCCTGCCTATGATCTGTCCTTTTGGATATGAACAGCAGAATGTAGCTTTTCAGAATAAACCTATCATGTCCCCGGATTCTATAACAGGGCAGATGCACATTTTCGGAACAGATGCTCTGGGCCGTGACGTGTTCGCAAGAGTCTGGTATGGCGCCAGGATCTCTCTGACTGTAGCTGTTGCCGTGGCGCTTATCGACTGCTTCGTAGGTGTTATCTACGGCGGTGTGTCCGGTTATTTCGGAGGCGCTGTGGATACCGTCATGATGCGTATCCTGGAGATCATCAGCGGTATTCCATATCTGATCATCGTTATCCTTCTGATGACTGTTATGGAGAGAGGTCTGGGAACTATCATCGTGGCTTATTCTCTCACAGGATGGACCGGTATGGCCCGTCTGGTAAGAGGACAGGTGGTAAGCTTAAAGGAACAGGAGTTTGTTATCGCGGCAAAATCCATGGGAGCTTCCCCTGCCAGGATCATCAGCAAACATCTGGTACCTAACGTACTTAGTGTTATTATCGTAAACATTACTCTGGATATCCCCAGCGTTATCTTTACAGAGGCATTCCTCTCCATGCTGGGTCTTGGTATCGCGCCGCCTCAGTCTTCCTGGGGTATGATGGCAAATGCGGCGATCCAGGTGTTCCAGATGTATCCGACACAGTTGATCGTTGTATCTCTGTTTATCTGTGTGACCATGTTGTCCTTTAACCTGCTGGGCGACCAGCTCCGCGACGCATTCGATCCGAAATTAAGGAGGTAAGAAAATGGAAAATGAGAATATCTTAAAAATTGATAACCTCCATGTTTCCTTCGATACCTATGCTGGAGAGGTTCACGCTGTCCGCGGCGTCAGCCTGGAGGTGAAGAAAGGGGAGGTAATGGCCATTGTTGGTGAATCCGGCTGTGGAAAGAGCGTTACCGCCCAGACGATCATGAAATTAAACCCCATGCCTCCCGCCCGTATCAAGGAGGGAAGCATTGATCTGTGCGGCAAAGATATCGTAGCCGCCAGCGAAAAGGAAATGCAGTCTATCAGAGGACAGCTGGTAAGTATGATCTTCCAGGATCCTATGACCTGTATGAATCCTACCATGAAGGTCGGAAAACAGCTTACCGAGACTCTGGTAAAGAAAAAGAAGATCGCAAAAGCAGACGCGGAGAAAGAAGCTATCCGTCTGCTGAAACTGGTGCAGATCCCCAATCCTGAGGAAAGAGCAAAACAGTATCCTCATGAGTTTTCCGGCGGTATGCGCCAGAGAGCCATGATCGCTATGGCTCTGGCATGTAATCCTCAGCTCCTCATTGCTGATGAGCCTACCACGGCTCTGGACGTGACCATCCAGGCCCAGATCATGCAGCTTATGGCAAAGATCAAAGAGGAGACAAAGACTGCCATCATCCTGATCACCCACGACCTGGGTGTTGTGGCAAATCTGGCAGATGAAGTATCTGTAATGTATGCAGGAAAGATCGTGGAGAGAGGATCTGTAAGAGATATCTTCTACAATCCGGGACATCCTTATACAGTAGCTCTTCTTCGCAGCCTTCCTACCATTGATACGAAGAAAGACGAAGAGCTGATCTCTATCCCTGGTACGCCTCCGGATCTGTACGCCCCCCCGCAGGGCTGTGGATTTGCCAGCCGGTGTGAGCACTGCATGAAGATCTGCAAGGCAAATCAGCCGCCGGTATTTGAGCTGGGAGAGGGACATACCGCTTCCTGCTGGAGACTTCACCCGGATTTCCCGGGAGCAAAGGAGGGAAAGGTAAATGGATAAACTGATCACATTAGACCATGTGTCCAAACATTTCCATGTGGGAAAGGGAAGGACTCTGGTGGCAGTAAATGATATTTCCCTTGACATCTATAAAGGTGAGACCCTGGGTGTAGTTGGTGAGTCCGGCTGTGGAAAATCCACCCTGGGACGTGTGGTAATGGGTATTTACCCTGCCACAAAAGGTAAGATCCTGTATAACGGAAAAGAAGTGAACATGAAGCATACCAAGGACCGTTATGCATATTCCAGAAAAGCACAGATCATTTTCCAGGATCCATATGCTTCTCTGAATCCGCGTATGACCGTTGGAAGCATTATCGCCGAGGGTATGGAGATCCATAAGATGTACGATAAGGAAAAACGTACTAAGAGAGTCTATGAGCTTCTGGAGACAGTAGGCCTTAACAGAGAGCATGCCAACCGTTTCCCTCATGAGTTCTCCGGCGGTCAGCGTCAGCGTATCGGTATTGCCCGTGCCCTGGCGGTAGAACCGGAATTTATCGTCTGCGACGAGCCGATCTCCGCTTTGGACGTTTCCATTCAGAGCCAGATCATCAACCTGTTAAAGGATCTTCAGAAAACCCATGGTTTTACTTATATGTTCATTGCCCATGACTTGAACATTGTAAAATATATTTCTGACCGTATCGCGGTTATGTATCTGGGAAATCTGGTGGAACTGGCAGACAGTGATGAGATCTACGCACATACACTTCATCCTTACAGCCAGGCTCTGCTGGCTTCTGTTCCTATCCCGGATCCGGATAAGGAAGCACAGAAGGAAGCAAGTATTCTTTCCGGAGATGTGCCAAGTCCTATCAATCCTAAACCAGGCTGTCCTTTTGCGAACAGATGTAAGTATGCAACAGAGAAATGTCATACAGAGTCACCTAAGCTTAGAGAAGCACGGCCGGGACACTTTGTATCCTGTCATCTGGATATGGAATAAAAAGAAGATAGAATAAATAAAAATCTGCTTTGCAGTTTTGGTGCTCCTGCACCAGGCTGCAAAGCAGATTTTTTATTCCCGCGGGCAACGAGCCAAGCGGACATGCTGGCATGTCCATTTGACTCCGGAGTATTAAAGAATTTTCTGATCTGAGGATTCTAAATGACCGGCTTCGATATCTGTGATCCCCGCGCCCTCATTTGGACGGAATTGAGAAAACAGCATATCTATACAGAACAGAAGGAGGAGTACCAGGCTTGTGACCTTCACGGCGCCCTCGTTGGCCTTATGGATAAAATTATCTATAAGGGGCGCCAGGATGTAGACTACGATCATGCCTCCTACGCCGAATACCAGCAGGCCCTCCGCACAGATCCGTCCGTGGAGATTCAGAAAATACCCGCTGTAATCCCACCATTTGGTCCCGTCATTGAATATTTCCATGAGCAGTGATGTCATATATTCCAGGAAGCCGCAGAGGACAACGGCGGCAAAAAATTCTGCGGCCGGGTTTTTTCGGAGCCTGTACAGAAGTGTCAGGATCAGCACAGCGCCGCTTCCATAAATGGGGATCCAGGGGCCGTTTAGAAAGCCCCGGTTTACAAACTCCCCGGAAGTGACCAGATGGAGCGTTACTTCCCAAAGCCAGCCGAAGATGGAAAAGCCCAGGAAAATGATCAGCAGTGACCAGATACTGTACTGCCGCGTATAGTTGAGGGTTTCTGCCTGGACCCTTTTTTCCTCTTCCGGAATAGGGAACAGACGGGAAGGATACACAAGACCTTTGACTGCGTCTGACAATTCTTTATTTTTTATCTGACGGGCCTGGACCGCTTCATAGTGTTTTTCCTGTTTTCCCCAGAAGAGTAGAATGCCGAAATTCTTGGCCAAGAAACCTTTCAGGCCGGGAAGGCCGGGCTCTTCAAGGGGAGGAGTTTCCATGATATCTAAAATATCTACATATTTTTCTGTCAGATCCAGAGCGTCTGCTTTTTTATAGAGATAAGAATCATTGAGAAACTCTACAAGAGGGATATTGTTTTCTTTTCCTTTTTTTCGAAGCTGGACATAATATTCGGTAAAAACCGCAGTTTTATATGGATTTGTAAAAAGCACATTAAAGATCCCAAGAGTCAGCGCTCCCAGGATCATCCATCCTAAAAAGGATAACTCCAGGAGAAAACATTCCCATTTGTGGCCCTTCATTAATTTCCTCGACAGCGTAATAGATTGATTGGCGGTCATATCAGGATTTTCCGCAATAATGTAGGGAACAAGAAAATAGGAATAATGCTTAATGAGCCCGCCGATAATGGTCAGGGACCAGAGGGACTGATAAATATATTTGACCAGCATATTCCAGGAGGCTTTCATCCACTTTTTTATCCTTAAAAGATAAAGAAAACGGAAAATAGGAACTTTTTCATAAATACGGCCTTCCAGGAAAATACGGCGAAGAATAACACCGAAAGTATTCTGTATGAAAAACCAGAAAGCAAATAATCCTGCAGTCCCGAGAAGGATCAGGATGACGATCCCTCCTTTTTCTGTACCTGTAAGAGAATTTACGGCAGCGGCGAAGGTAACCAGGATAGAGCCGGAACTGAACTGATTGATGATACTGGACAGTACGCCTCTGGTACGGCCGAACATTGGATTGCCTTCCAGAGACCGGGCCACGGCCTGTTCCTGAAGATCCTCAGAGAGCTGTCTTCCTTCTTCCAGATGATCCGTGAGAACATCTTCCAAAACTTCATTCCAGCCGAGCCCTCTTTTGGAAACAGAAGAGAGTTCGGTATATTCTTCAGGATGGGCAGAAATCTCCTGGTAATTCCGAAGTGTGGAAAAATTCAGGGAGCCGCTGAATTCTGAAGCCAGAAAAGCAGAGATCAGGCAGACGGCTGCAAAGATCAGGTAATGTTTTTTCAGGGAATGCTTCCCTTTTTGTTTTAAATCTTTTCTTTTTATCATAGGCATTATTTTCCGGGATCCATCGCCGGAGTTCTCCTTCTTTTGTAAAACTGTATTTTCCTGAACCAAATAAGACAGAAAAAAGAAATATTTAAAGAAAAAGAGCTGATCTAAAAACAGATCTGCTCTGCTTTTAACTCAACTCTTTTATGGACCTGAGGGGAATCGAACCCCTGTCCGAAAGTCTATCCCTTGAAGCGTCTCCCATCACAGTTATTCTTTTAACATTCCCTTACACAGCCGCCGGATAACAGGCTGCCGCGCTTGGTAGCTTCATAAAATCTTCCCCAATCTCAAAGCTTTGAAAGTGAAGTTCCCCGCAAGTTTGATGCCAGATTCCCGGACAGCGGGCGGTTCGGGGCTGACAAGCTGCAATTAGGCAGCTAACGCTACTCTATTATTGTTTGCGTTTATATTTAAGTTCCAGGTTGATACGCAGTCCCGGAGTCTGCGGATGGCTTCCTCAACTTCAAAACCCCCGTCGAAACCAGTACAAGCCCTCGTATAAAAAATTATAAGGAAAGCTTTTCCTGTAACGCAATACAATCCGCGTTTCCGCAAATTTTAAAGCATATTAATCTTATAATGTTTTTCTTCCCTTGTCAAGATATGAAATGCATAACCCTCTTTTGACCGGAATCATATGATACATAAGAGGAGGTCTTAATACAGGGCCCCTCTTATCAGAAAGGAGGAAAGATATGGCTTTAAATGGAATTGATGTCTCTCGTTATCAGGGAGCTATAGACTGGGATCAGGTGAAAAAGGCAGGAATCTCATTTGCCATGCTCCGGGGCGGATACGGGCAGAATAATGTTGACCCATATTTCCATCAAAATGCGGCAGCCTGTCAGAGGCTTGCCATTCCCTTTGGGATTTACTGGTTTTCCTATGCCTATACGATCCAGATGGCGGTCCGGGAAGCGGAGTACTGCATTGCCCTGGCAAAGCAGTACAAGATCACCTGGCCTCTTGCTTTTGATCTGGAATATGATACGGTCCGTTACGGAGCCCAGAACGGAGTTACCATCGGGAAAACCCTGGCGACAGATATGACTATTGCTTTCTGTGAAAAAGTTAAATCCGCGGGATATATACCAATGTATTATACCAATCTGGACTATTACCGGACTATGTTCGATACGGGACGTCTGCCTTATGATCTCTGGTTTGCACAATATGCTTCGGCACCTTCTATCACCGGTATGGCTATGTGGCAGTATACTTCCACAGGAAAAGTCCCGGGAATTTCCGGAGACTGTGATAAGAATTATAGTTATAAAGACTATGGGAAAGGAACCGCCAAACCGGGACCTGCGCCTTCTGTTCCAAAAGAATATACGGTCCGGCCGGGAGATACACTTTCGGGAATCGCTGCCCGGTTTGGCACTACAGTAAGCCAGCTGGCGGCGCTGAATGCTATTGCGGATCCTGATAAGATCTATGCCGGACAGGTACTGCGTCTTACCGGCAGCCCCTCTCAGGATCAGACCATCTATACGGTAAAAGCAGGGGATACTCTTTCGGGGATCGCCGCCAGATTCGGTACCACCTATCAGGTTCTTGCACAGCTGAACGGGATCTCTGATCCTGACAGGATCTATCCTGGCCAGACCCTGAGGATCCCCTCTGGCGCTCAGGCTTCTGCTCAGTATTATACTATCCGCCCCGGAGATACCCTTTCGGGGATCGCCGCCCGGTTTGGAACCACAGTGCGAAGACTTCAGGAACTGAATCAGATTTCAGATCCCAATAAAATCTATGCCGGAAACAGGATCCGGATCTCTTAATTTCCGGACAGAAAAAACTCAGAGGCAGAAACTGATCTGTCTGCCTCTGAGGAGTAATTAGGGAAAGCGTATCAGGAGATAAGGAGCCATCTTAAGGCTTACCGGCGCATCAGGATTCCAGATTTTCTATGATTTCAGAAATATTGCTGATGTCCAGATAGCTGACCAGCCCCTGATCGTCCGTCTGAGCGGTTCCCTGTATATCTATAGTATCTGCGCCTGATTCGGACTCCAGGTTAAGTGTGCCGCTGATCTCATAAGTATCCTGGTCTTTTTGGATATCCAGATCCTCCAGATCCATTTCTTTATGGGCTTCATAAGCTTTTGCCGGTATTTCATAAAAAGCCATTCCTGTGAAAGAGGCGTACCCTTCTTCTGTCATATCTTCTTTGAACCTTTCCTCTACCCATTGGGGAAGGCCGGTGGAGGTGACAGAATCCGAGGCAGCCTGGCCATCTGTCTGGCGTAAAGCCTCATATTGAGAATCATCCATGTCTTCAAAAAGATTCTCCACCACGTCTTTTACATTTTCCTTTCCACTGTCATTTCCGCCGGAACCGCAGCCTGCCAGAACCAGACATAAAAGAACTCCGCCGGAAAGTAAAATTTTACTTTTTCTCATAATGTTCCACCCCGCTCTCTTAAAGCTGTATGCCTTCCGCTGCCGGAAGGTATCTTTTCCTTTTTCCTATATAATGATTATAAGGGAGTGCAGGATCTATTACAATATATAATAGAAGTAAAACCATAATTTTTACATAGGGAGTCGGGGTTTCATTAGAAAGGATATCGGTATTCTTTCTTCTTGACAGAGAAATTTTCCTAGAATATCCTAATAGGAGAAACGTTCACATTTCGGACAAATTTCTTTGATATAGTAAAGAAAAAGGAGCGGATAAGACTATGGATAAGTGTAAGATATTAGTAGTAGATGATGAAAGCAGGATGCGCAAACTGGTCCGGGATTTTCTGGTGAAACAGGATTTTGAGGTTCTGGAAGCAGGAGACGGAGAGGAAGCTTTGGATATTTTTTATGAAGTAAAGGATATCTCGCTGATCATTCTGGACGTGATGATGCCCAAAATGGACGGCTGGGAAGTTTGCAGGGAGATCCGGAAGGATTCGAAGGTGCCTATTATCATGCTTACGGCCAGAGGAGACGAGAGAGACGAGCTTCTGGGTTTTGAACTGGGAGTAGATGAGTATATCTCAAAGCCTTTCAGTCCCAAGATCCTGGTGGCCAGAGTGGAGGCTATCCTGAGGAGGACCAACGCCAGAGGCGCGGAGGATATCCTGAAGGCAGGGGGGATTGAGATCAACAAATCCGCCCATATTGCCACGATTGACGGGAAACCTATGGAGCTGAGCTATAAGGAGTTTGAGCTTCTTACTTATTTTATGGAAAACCAGGGGATCGCCCTGTCCAGGGAGAAGATCCTGAATTCCGTCTGGAACTATGATTATTTTGGGGACGCCCGTACCATTGATACTCATGTGAAAAAGCTCAGGAGCAAAATGGGAAAAAAGGGAGAATATATCAAGACTATCTGGGGTATGGGATATAAGTTTGAGGTGTGATCCATGAAATTTATGAGAAAATTTATGGGAAAATCTATACGGAACCGGCTGGCAGTGACCTTTATCGGCATGATGGCCCTTTTTATGATCATTATTTTGCTGCTTAATACTTTCTTTCTGGAAAGAGTTTATACCATCACCAGAGAAAAATGCATTTATCATACTTACAATACCATCAATGAGGCAGATTCCTATGATATCCTAAATACGCCTGATTTCGGAAACTATCTTCTGGAAAATAATCTTTCAGTAGTGATCCTGGATAAGGATTCCTCCCGTATACTTTACCATTTCGCAAAGGATGCAGAGAATATGAGGGATCGGCTGCTCTTTGGTATTCCCCTGAATCTGGAAGGAGATCAGCAGATCCTGAATTCAACGGATCAGTATATACTGGAGCGAAGGGTTAATACACAGAGTATTACAGACTCTATCAATATGTTTGGAGATTTGGATAATGGAGATTCTTTTCTTATCACTACCCCTATAGAGAGCCTTAAGGAAAGCGCCAGGATTTCTAATATGTTTTATTTATCTATCGGAGTGGTGATGATCCTGTTAAGCTCTGCGGCAGTCCTTCTTCTCTCAGAAAGGATCACAAAACCTCTCCACCGTCTGTCCGAGCTTTCCAAGGAGATGGCAAATCTGAATTTCAGCGTAAAGTATGACAGCCCAAGCCAGGATGAGGTGGGGGTTCTGGGAAATAATCTGAATCTTATGTCCGAGGAACTGGAGCGGACGATTTCGGAACTGAAAACAGCCAACAATGAGCTGCAGAAGGATATTGAAAAAAAGACCCAGGTGGATGAAATGCGGAAGGAATTCCTTTCTAATGTGTCCCATGAACTGAAGACTCCTATCGCTCTGATCCAGGGCTATGCGGAAGGGCTCCAGGAATGTATCAATGATGATCCGGAGAGCCGGGACTTTTACTGTGACGTGATCATTGACGAAGCAGGCAAGATGAACAATATGGTGAAGAAGCTCCTGACCTTGAACCAGCTGGAATTTGGCAATGACCAGGTGACCATGGAACGTTTTAATATTACAGAGCTGATCCGGGGAGTAGTGAATTCTTCCCAGCTGCTGGCTTCCCAGAAGGAAGCGCAACTGCGGTTTGTGCAGCGGGATCCGGTATATGTCTGGGGGGATGAGTTTAAGATCGAGGAAGTAGTGACCAACTATGTTTCCAACGCTTTGAACCATGTGGATTATGATAAAAAAATCGAGGTAAAGATCCTTCAGAAAAGAGATCTGGTAAGGGTGTCCGTATTTAATACAGGGGATCCTATCCCTCAGGAAGATCTGGACAAGATCTGGATCAAATTTTATAAAGTGGATAAAGCCAGGACCAGAGAGTACGGAGGCAGCGGTATCGGTCTGTCTATTGTTAAGGCTATTATGGACAGCATGCATCAGAAATGCGGCGTGATCAACTATGACAACGGCGTAGAATTCTGGTTTGAACTCCAGAGCGCCGGGCCGGCGGAAATTTCGATCTTCCCAAATTAAAGAAGGAAAAAGGCCGGGAGCATATCTGCAGGAATGGTAAGGAACAGGCCGGGCATGGAACCTTCATACAAAATTTGCGGGAAAATTTGCATTTTCGGTAGTATTCTGTTAAACTAATGAGATGGAAAATATAAGCGGATCATAGGCCTGGCTGTGTATTTATGATATTTCGTGAAAGAGAGCCGGCCCTATGGCCGGCTTTTTTAGGAGGATAAAAATATGCCGCCTTTACAGGGACAATGGCTGGAGGCTTTAAAGCCGGAATTTAAGAAACCTTATTATAAAGAATTATTTACAAAGGTGGGGCAGGAGTATCAGAGAAGAAAGATCTTTCCTGCTCCAGATGACATTTTTAATGCTTTTCATCTGACACCTCTGGATCAGGTGAAGGTGGTGATCCTGGGACAGGATCCTTATCACAATGACGGGCAGGCCCATGGTCTGTGCTTTTCGGTAAAGCCGGATGTGGAGATCCCCCCGTCTCTGGTGAATATTTATCAGGAGCTTCATGATGACTGCGGCTGTTATATCCCGGACAATGGCTATCTGGTGAAATGGGCCCGGCAGGGAGTGCTGCTCCTGAACACAGTGCTGACCGTCCGTGCCCATCAGGCAAATTCCCACAGAGGTATCGGCTGGGAGGAATTTACCGATGCGGCCATCCGGGTCCTGAACGAGCAGGACAGGCCTATCGTTTTTATGCTCTGGGGCAGACCGGCACAGATGAAGAAAGCCATGCTGAACAATCCCAGGCATCTGATACTGGAAGCGCCTCATCCCAGCCCTTTGTCGGCTTTCCGGGGATTTTTCGGCTGCAGACATTTCAGTAAAGCCAATGCTTTTCTTACAGAGCATGGACTGGAGCCTATTGACTGGCAGATAGAAAACAGACAGGGGAACTAGCCTATATGGAAAAGAAAAATGACAATACTTTATTGAAAAATGCTTCCTTTCTCATGGTAGCGGCTCTGGTATCCAAGATCATCGGCCTGATCTATAAGAGCCCGCTGTCCGCTACGTTAGGAAATGAAAGTTTTGGCTGCTTTAGTTTTGCCCAGAACGTATATCTGATCCTTTTGATGATCGCTTCCTACAGCATCCCCCAGGCAGTGTCAAAGATCATGGCGGAGCGGATCGCATTTAAGCGTTACAGAGACGCCCAGAGGATCTTTAAAGGAGCCCTCCTCTATGCAGTGATCGTAGGGGGAGTTGTAGCCGTATTCTGTGTGGTGGGAGCGCCGATCCTTATACCTGACAGTATGGCAAATGCAAGACTGGCGCTTCAGTTCCTTGCGCCTACCATCTTTCTCTCAGGAATTCTGGGAGTTTTTCGTGGATACTTCCAGGCATACCGGAATATGCTGCCCACTTCTCTGTCCCAGATTTTTGAGCAGATCGCGGTGGCTGTAGTGGCCCTGGCCATGGCAAATTTCATGGTAAATTATTTTGCAGATGCGGATACCGACGTGCTCAGAAGCTGGAGCGCAGCGGGAGCCACTATGGGAACCGGAGCGGGAGTTGCCACAGCGCTGCTCTTTATGCTGCTGGTGTACTGGGTGAACCGGAAAGTCATACAGAAAAAGATCCAGAGAGACACAGTTTCAGTAAATGAAAGTTATTCTTCTGTGATGAAGAATATCGTTCTGATCGTATCCCCCATCATTCTCAGCTCCTTCCTGTATAATGTAAATACTTATCTGAACAGCCGGATCTATTCCCAGGTGTCCGGATTTAAAGGAATGGAGAGCAGTCTTATCGAGGGACTGTATGCAGAGTGCGGATACTTTATGACTTTGATCAATATTCCTCTGACTCTGGCAAGTACAGCGCCTACTTCCATGCTTCCGGAAGTTTCCGGCGCTTATGCTACAGGAAATATCAAAGAAGCAAAAGAGAAGATCAACAAGGCTACCTGGCTGAGTATGTTTATTTCCATTCCCTGTTCTGTGGGACTGTTTGTTCTGGCAGGGCCCATCACCAGCCTGCTGTTCCCTGCCACAGACGGAGTGGCAGGCTATCTGATGATGCTGGGAGTGATTACAGTGATCATGAACGGAATGTCCAATATCTCAAACGGAGTTCTCCAGGGGATCGGAAAAGCTCATCTGCCGATGATCCATGCGGCCATCGCTCTTGTGATCGACGTTATAGTCATGCTGGTGCTGATGTTCGCCACAGATCTGGAAATTTACAGTGTAGTCATTGCCATGATCGTATATGCTCTGGTGATGTGTATCTTAAACCATATGTCCATGCGGAAAGAGCTGGATTATAGAAATCCTTGGAAGGAAGCCTATCTTATGCCATTCCTGGCTTCCCTGCCGATGGGGGCCGCCGCTTTCCTGATCTATCGGGGCGTCCATGCTCTTACCAGAAGCATACCCGGGGGAAACATTATCGCCCTTGCGCCGGCCATCGCCATTGGCGCCTGCATTTACTTCCTGATCTACCTGCTGATCTCGGATCCCAAGGCAGAGGATCTGGCAGGACTTCCGGGAGGCAGAAAGCTGGTGGAGATCGGAAGAAAGCTGCATATTATAAAAGACCATTCCGGAGATAAATAAAAAAGAGACAATCCTTTAGAGAATTGGGACTTTAAAAAGCCTATTCTCAGGATTGTCTCTTTTTTATTCCTATATGGCTGCTTATCCCAGTTTCTTAAAGGCTGTGGAAAGCATAAGTTTGATCCGGTTCAGCTGGTTTACTTCGCTGGCGCCCGGGTCGTAGTCTACGGCTACGATATTGGCTTCCGGATAGTCCTTCCGGATAGCCTTGATAACACCCTTGCCCACAATGTGGTTTGGCAGACAGCCGAAAGGCTGGATACATACGATATTAGGCGTTCCCCCGTGGATCAGCTCCATCATTTCTCCGGTGAGGAACCATCCTTCACCGGTCTGATTGCCCAGAGAAACGATAGGCTCTGCCATTTTCGCCAGATCTGCGATCTTGGCGGAAGGAGTGAAATGTTTACTCTTGGCAAATTCTTTGTTTGCCGCGCTTCTTACAAATTCGATGGCGGCAATTCCCAGATTTCCTTCTTTTGCAAGAGTTTTCTTAAAGCCCAGATAATCGGACTTAAAGTTCAGATTGTAGAAGCAGTAGCACATGAAGTCGATCAGGTCCGGGCACACAGGCTCGGCCCCTTCTTTTTCCAGCAGTTCTGCCAGATGATTGTTGGCAGCAGGAAGGAATTTTACCAGGATCTCTCCTACAATACCCACTCTCGGCTTCTTCTCATCTGTGATAGGAAGTGTGTCAAATTCCCTTATCATCTGCCGGCAGATCCGGTTAAACTGGGCGAAAGAAGCATGTCTTCCGGAAAGGAAGGACTTACATCTTTTCTCCCATTTTTTATGCAGGGCATTGGCAGAACCTTTTACCTGCTCGTAGGGACGCATACGGTAGATACACTTCATCAGGATATCTCCGAAGACTGCTCCGTAAGCCAGACGGATAGCAAGTTTTGGAGTGATCTTAAATCCCGGATTTTCCTCCAGACCGCTTAAGTTAATGGAGATTACGGGAATATAAGCCATATCTGCCTTTTCCAGGGCACGGCGGATAAAGCCGATGTAGTTGGAAGCACGGCAGCCGCCTCCTGTCTGGGACATGATAATGGCTACCTTATGTAAGTCATATTTTCCGGATAAAAGGGCCTGCATGATCTGGCCCACAACCATCAGAGAAGGATAGCAGGCGTCGTTATTTACATATTTAAGTCCCACGTCCACCGCCTCTTTATTGTCGTTAGGCAGTACCTCCAGATTGTAGCCGCAGGCGTTAAAGCCGGCTTCCAGAATAGAAAAATGGATCGGCGACATCTGAGGACAGAGGATGGTGTAATTCTTCCGCATTTCCTCTGTGAAAGGCACCTTCTTAATAGAAGAAGGAACAATGGTCCGTTTAATATGCTGCTGTTCTTTTACACGGATAGCAGAGATGAGAGAACGGATACGGATACGGGCCGCGCCCAGGTTATTTACTTCATCGATCTTCAGACAGGTGTAGATCTTTCCGCTGTTTGACAGGATCTCATTTACCTGGTCTGTGGTTACTGCGTCCAGACCGCAGCCGAAAGAGTTCAGCTGGATCAGGTCCAGATTGTCTCTTGTTTTTACAAAGTTGGCGGCGGCATAAAGCCTTGTATGGTACATCCACTGGTCATTGACACGGAGAGGACGTTCAATAGGAGCCAGGTGGGAAACGGAATCCTCGGTGAGTACCGCCAGCCCATAGGAAGTGATCAGATCCGGGATACCGTGATGGATTTCCGGATCGATATGGTAAGGACGTCCTGCCAGGACGATTCCCCGCTTTCCGTTTTCATCCATCCACTTCAGTGTTTCTTCCCCTTTGCGCATGATGTCTTTTCTGCACCGGTCCATTTCCAGCCAGGCTTCTCTGGCCGCATGGCGGACTTCTTCTTCCGGGATATCCGGGAATTCTTCTACCAGACGCTGGGTGACAGTCTCTTCACTGGTCAGAGCCAGGAAAGGATTGTGGAACCGGATGCTGGGATCATTTAACTCATCTACGTTGTTTTTAATGTTCTCCGCATAGGAGGTTACGATAGGGCAGTTGTAATGGTTTACCGAATCGGAAAACTCCTGACGCTCATAAGGGATACAGGGATAGAAAATGTATTTCACTCCCTGCTTCAGCAGCCAGGTCACATGTCCGTGAGCCAGCTTGGCCGGATAACATTCCGACTCGCTGGGGATAGATTCAATGCCCAGTTCGTAGATCTTTCTGGTAGAGGTAGGGGAAAGGACTACCTGATACTTCAGATCTGTAAAGAAAGTATACCAGAAAGGATAGTTCTCAAACATATTCAGGACTCTTGGGATACCCACCTTTCCTCTTACTGCCTTATCCTCGGAAAGAGGCGTGTAGGAAAAGAGTTTTTTGTACTTATATTCAAACAGGTTGGGCACATGGTCTTTATTCTTTTCCTTGCCGATACCCCGTTCACAGCGGTTGCCGGAAATATACTGGCGGCCGCCGGAGAATTTGTTGATAGTCAGACGGCAGTGATTGGTACAGCCTTTGCAGTTGGCCATGGTAGTCTTATATTCCAGAGTGTTGATCTTTTCAATGGGAAGCATAGTAGTTTCTTTTCCCTGATCATAACGTTCTCTGGCAATAAGGGCTGCTCCGAAAGCACCCATGATACCGGCGATATCCGGACGGATGGCATGGCAGCCCGCGATCTTTTCAAAGCTGCGCAGCACTGCGTCGTTATAGAAAGTACCGCCCTGGACCACAATGTGCTTTCCAAGTTCTGAAGCGTCGGAAACCTTGATAACCTTATACAGGGCGTTTTTAATAACCGAGTAAGCCAGGCCTGCGGAAATATCTGCCACAGAAGCGCCTTCCTTCTGGGCCTGTTTTACTTTGGAATTCATAAAGACCGTACATCTGGTTCCCAGGTCGATGGGGTGCTCTGCGAAAAGAGCGGCTTTGGCAAAATCCTGGACACTATAGTTCAGAGACTTTGCAAAGGTTTCAATAAAGGAACCGCAGCCGGAAGAGCAGGCTTCGTTAAGCTGCACGCTGTCTACGGTCTGGTTTTTGATCTTGATACATTTCATATCCTGGCCGCCGATATCCAGGATACAGTCTACCTCAGGATCAAAGAAAGCGGCGGCATAGTAATGAGATACGGTCTCTACCTCTCCTTCGTCCAGCATCAGGGCCGCTTTGATCAGGGCTTCCCCATATCCGGTAGAACAGGAGTAAGCGATCTTGGCTCCTTTCGGAAGCTGGGAATAGATTTCCTGGATAGCCTTGATAGAGGTGGCCAGGGGGCTTCCGTTGTTATTGCTGTAGAAAGAGTACAGCAGGGAGCCGTCTTCTCCCACAAGAGCCGCTTTGGTGGTGGTAGAACCGGCGTCAATACCCAGGTAGCAGTTTCCTTTGTATGCAGAAAGATCCCCGGTCTTTACATTGTACTGGCTCTGGCGGCGGTTAAATTCTTCATAGTCTTCCTTTGTGGCGAAGAGAGGCTCCATACGGCTGACCTCAAAATCCATTTTAATGGAAGCCCGCAGCCGGTCTCTCATGGCAGTTACAGACACGCCTTTGGCGTCCGGCTTTACATTGAGGGCAGAGCCGATAGCTGCAAACAGATGAGAATTTTCCGGCACAATGGTGTGTTCCTCGTCCAGCTTTAAGGTACGGATAAAGGCTACCTTTAATTCGGAAAGGAAATGGAGAGGACCGCCTAAGAATGCTACATGTCCCCGGATAGGCTTGCCGCAGGCAAGACCGCTGATGGTCTGGTTTACCACTGCCTGGAAAATGGAAGCAGCCAGATCTTCCTTGGTAGCTCCGTCATTGATCAGGGGCTGGATATCTGTTTTTGCGAAAACACCGCACCGTGCGGCAATAGGATAAAGAGCTTTATAATGCTTTGCGTATTCGTTAAGGCCTGTAGCGTCTGTCTGTAAAAGAGACGCCATCTGGTCGATAAAGGAACCTGTACCGCCGGCACAGATACCGTTCATACGCTGTTCTACATTTCCCCCTTCAAAATAAATGATCTTGGCGTCCTCGCCGCCCAGCTCAATAGCTACATCTGTTTTCGGCGCCAGCTCCTGAAGAGAAGTGGACACGGCGATAACTTCCTGGACAAAAGGAACCTCCAGATGGTTTGCCAGAGTCAGACCTCCGGATCCGGTGATCACAGGAGCTACCTGAATCTCGCCTAATGCCTGGTAGGCTTTATCCAGCAGCTTTGCCAGGGTATTTTGAATATCTGCAAAATGACGTTCGTAGTCCGAGAACAAAAGCTCGTGCTGAGGACTTAATACTGCGATCTTTACAGTAGTAGAGCCAATATCGATACCTAAGGGGTACAGGGTCTGGTTCATTGTATTATCTGCTGACATAGTCAGAAGACCTCCTCTTGATTTACTTCTTTCTTCTTATTTTTAATATCTGTGAAAAATCACAGTACATTATACGACAATCTATAAAAAAAAACAATTACAAATATTTAACAGCCATTGCGTTTGAAAAGTCTCTATGATAGAATAAGTCGGGTAATGAGAAGAAACAGGACTATTTTTGGTCAGATTCTCTAATATAGCTGGAAATTCTTTCACAGCAGACCGAAAACATGTAAAAACTATTTAAAATGAAGAGGTTATATTCTATGTATACAGTGCTGAAACAAGAAGGACGGGCAAAGAGAGCCCGTATGGAAACTGTACACGGGACTATTGAAACCCCAGTGTTCATGAATGTGGGTACAGCCGCCGCCATTAAGGGAGCTGTGTCTACGGTGGATCTTCACGAGATCAAAACCCAGGTGGAACTTTCCAATACGTATCATCTCCATGTGAGACCGGGAGATAAAGTGGTGAAGCAGCTGGGGGGACTGCACAAGTTTATGAACTGGGACCGTCCCATCCTTACTGATTCCGGCGGATTCCAGGTGTTTTCCCTGGCAAAGCTGCGCCAGATCAAGGAGGAAGGGGTTTATTTTCATTCCCATATAGACGGAAGAAAGATCTTTATGGGACCGGAGGAAAGTATGCAGATCCAGTCTAATCTGGGTTCTACTATTGCCATGGCTTTTGATGAATGTGCCCCCAGCAAGGCAGACCGGAAGTATGTGGAAAATTCTGTGGCAAGGACTACCCGGTGGCTTGTGCGGTGCAAAGAAGAGATGGCCCGTCTGAATTCCCTGGAGGATACAGTAAATCCCCATCAGCTTCTCTTCGGCATCAATCAGGGAGCGGTCTATGACGATATCCGTATCGCCCACGCCCAGGAGATCTCCAAGCTGGATCTGGACGGTTATGCTATCGGAGGACTGGCGGTAGGGGAGACCCATGAGGAAATGTACCGGATCCTGGACAATGTGGTTCCTTATCTTCCCGTAGATAAACCTACCTATCTTATGGGAGTAGGAACACCGGCGAATATCCTGGAAGCCGTATCCAGAGGGGTGGATTTCTTTGACTGTGTATACCCAAGCCGCAATGGCCGTCATGGTCATGTTTATACAAACTTTGGAAAGATCAATCTGTTTAACGCCAAATATGAGCTGGATCCCAGACCTATTGAAGAGGGCTGTCAGTGTCCCACCTGCCGCCACTACAGCAGGGCTTATATCCGCCATCTGCTGAAAGCAAAGGAAATGCTGGGCATGCGGCTGTGTGTGCTCCATAATCTTTACTTCTACAACACCATGATGGAGGAGATCCGCCAGGCGCTGGATGAGGGAAGATATGAGGAATACAAAAAACAGAAACTGGAAGGCATGGCCGCAGGACCGAAAGACTGAAAGAAACACGCTGTCAATGACTGAATGACCAAAGAAAATATAGAAAAACACTTGAAGAAATGGGAAAAATTGTGTATGATAGCCATAGTGTCTAATTTGAGAAAAGACAAAGTTTAGTATTTTAGTTTTAGGAGGAAACAGCATGTTATTATCAACATCATCAGCAGCAGGCGGCACAGGTGCTTTATTAAGTTTGGTGATCCCTCTTGCTATATTCTTTCTGTTAATGTACTTCATGATCATGAGACCTCAGAAGAAAGAACAGCAGAGAGTAAAGAGTATGCTGGC
>ERZ1090863.324-NODE-324-length-28622-cov-8.510344_pt1 | contig 28622 bp, 37 predicted proteins | sample MGYA00478480_ERZ1090863 | MGnify/ENA primary metagenome ERZ1090863 (study PRJEB33644, sample SAMEA5815746) | chicken gut metagenome | biome: Chicken; feature: Gastrointestinal Tract; material: Caecum | place: Ireland | collected 2019-01-01 | study: A study of the...
GAATAAATAAAAAATGTTTTTAGGAGGAAAAAGGATGGCAAAAATGATAAAATGGTATATTGTTATGGCGGTTAATATCTATTTAGGAATAATAATAACCGGAGCAAATTATCCAATTGTAGGTCTTGTATTTGGAATGTTTGCTATGTTAGTGACTTTTATCGGGTATAATACTAAAATTGGTTTTATTATTGTAAAATCACAAATGAAACATTATAGAAATATTATTGAGTCAGAAACAAAAGAAGTTAAGATGCTGTTGTCATCAGTGGCTTGCTTAGCCATAGCAGTACAGATTGGAGCTGCAATAGGTCTATTTGTGACAGCAGGAGCAATAATTTTAGTTGCTTTTTGTATTTTACTTGCATGTGGTTATTTTTTCAATGGGGCAGAAAGCGGCTGGACACCAGGCACAGCTGTTGGTCTTGCCAAAATTATGGTGAAAGTTTTTTGTTTTTTACAAGTAACAATAGATAGAATTGCAGAATGGATTGCCAAATTAGAATTAAAAATATTTGGTATTGAAAAATAGTTTAGAAGAAACAGTATCCTTCGGGGTGCTTTTTCTTTTCCCAAACAAACGATTGAGAGGTGGTGAGGCTTGCCGAGAGCACCAGATCCCCGTGTCGAAGAGGCGAAGGAGCTGTTCGACCAGGGAATGAAATTAATTGATATTGCAAAGCGGCTTTCCGTTTCGGAAGGGACAGTCCGAAGCTGGAAGAGTAGATATAAATGGGGCAACGCAACGTTGCAAAAGAAAAAACGCAACGCTGCGAAACACCGTGGCGGTCAGCCAGGCAATAAGAACGCTGTCGGCCATGGCGCACCAAAAAAGAATAAGAATGCAGAAAAACATGGTTTCTTCTCGAAGTATCTTCCGGAAGAGACCTTTTCTATTATCCAAGATATTGACGAGCAAGATCCGCTGGATATCCTCTGGGGGAATATCCAGATTGCCTATGCTGCCATTGTCCGGGCGCAGCAGATTATGTATGTGCGGGACAAAGAGGATAAGACGATTGAAAAGGTCGAAGAAAAAGATGGAAATGTAATCGGAGAACGCTGGGAAGTACAGCAAGCCTGGGACAAGCAGGCAACCTTTCTGAAGGCGCAGGCTAGGGCACAGTCGGAGCTTCGGTCCCTGATTAAGCAATACGATGAGCTGCTACATCGAAACTGGGATCTGGCCAGCGAGGAGCAGAGAACGCGGATTGAACATCTGAAGGCGCAAACAGATAAACTTACCGGCAATAACCAAGAGATTGAGGACATGGACGAAATTGAAGGTGAAATCTATGGCGATGGCGGCAGTTAAGAAGAGAAAGACCATACCCTTCAAGTTTGGCGAAAAGCACATAGAGTATATCCGAAGGTGCCGTGACTGCATGTATAACGTGGCAGAAGGCGCTGTCCGTGCCGGCAAGACTGTCGACAATGTATTTGCCTTTGCTCATGAGCTAAAAACCACAAAAGACCGTATCCATCTTGCAACGGGTTCCACGGTCGGTAATGCGAAGCTCAACATCGGTGATGCCAACGGATTTGGCTTGGAATGGATTTTCCGTGGCCAGTGCCACTGGGGAAAGTATAAAGACAATGAGGCATTGTTTGTCAAAGGTCCTTCGACGAGGTACCGGCAGCGTATTATTATATTCGCCGGCGCAGCGAAAGAGGACAGTTTCAAGAAAATCCGAGGCAATTCGTATGGCATGTGGATTGCGACGGAGATCAACTTGCATCACAAAAACACCATCAGGGAGGCGTTCAACCGTACCATCGCCGCCGATCGGCGGAAGATCTTCTGGGATTTAAACCCGGACAATCCGAATGCTCCTATCTACAAAGATTATATTGACAAGTATGCAAGGCAGGCCGCTGCCGGTGAACTGATCGGCGGTTATAACTACATGCACTGCACGTTATACGATAATATCAATCTGACGCAGGAGCGTATCCGGGAAGTGGAAAGTCAGTACACACCGGGGAGCATCTGGTACATGCAGGACATCGAAGGAAAGCGGGTGACAGCCCAGGGGCTGATCTACCGGCAGTTTGCGGAAGATTTCAATAATGGGATTCATCGCTTCCGGAGAACAGAGAAGCCAAAAGACATCATGGAGATTATCCTTGGAGTAGACTTCGGTGGTTCCAGTTCTGGCCACGCATTTTCTGCGACGGCTATCACACGAGGATTCCAGGAGGTGGTTTCTGTGGCGGCAGAGCGGCATTTGTGCCAGGATGAAAACGGAAATCAGATTGAAATTGACCCGGATGAGCTGGGAAGGTTGTTTGTGGATTTCTGCCTGAAGGTCATCAACTTGTATGGGTTTATCACCGTTGTGTATTGTGACAGTGCAGAGCAGACCTTAATACTGGGTTTAAAAGCAGCACTCCGGAAAGCCGGTCTTGGATGGGTGCGCGTGGAGAATGCGCTGAAAACTGAGATCAATGACCGCATCCGCCTGACTGCCCGCTTGATGGCCCAGGGACGATACAGTTACATGGATCTGATGTGCGATGACCTTGTGGCGGCGTTTAGTAGTGCAGTATGGGATCCGGATGAGGTGACAAAGAATGTCCGGTTGGATGATGGAACCAGTGACATTGACAGCCTGGATGCGTTTGAGTACACGGTGGAACGGTACATCACGAAGCTGATCCGATACGAATAATGAGGTGGCGTATGAAATTTACAAGACTTTTGACTCTGATCACAGAGGTTTTAAATAAAGATTCTGATACCAAAGTGGATGTCAGTTTGACATCACAAATGGCAAGAGACATCGAACTATGGAGCCGGATGTATGAAAATCATCCGCCCTGGCTGAAAAAAGATAGAATTTATACGATGGGGCTGCCGGCGGCAGTGGCGGGAGAACTGGCCAGACTTACGCTGCTGGAGTTTGACACGGAAATTACCGGATCAGCGCGGGCGGAATATCTGAATAACGAGTATCAGAAGGTGGTTCGCCAGCTTCGTCTGCAGCTGGAATATGGCTGCGCCAAGGGTGGATTGATCTTGAAACCGTACGTCACGCAGACCGGTATCAGTGTAGAATTTATCCAGGCGGACGCTTTCTTTCCCATCAATTTTGACAGCTCCGGGCGGATGACAAAATGTGTGTTTGTCAGTCAGCTCCGGAAAGGCGATGAGATTTATACCAGGTTGGAGATGCACGAGATTACGAATGCGCTGCTGCGGATCAGCAACCGGGCGTTTGTGAGTACCAATGATTTTAGCCTTGGTACTGAAATTGCAGTGGGGGCTGTGCCGGAGTGGTCGGAACTTACCGGGTCTATCACATTTTCTGGTATAGACCGGCTGCCGTTCGGGTATTTCAAAATGCCATTGGCCAATAATACAGACGCGTCATCTCCTATTGGCGTATCAGCTTACGCAAAAGCCATCGATCCGATCAAAAAGGCAGATAAGAGGTACTCACAGATTGATTGGGAGTATGATTCCAAAGAAACGGCTGTCCATGTGGCGGAGTCCATGCTCAAGTATGACAAAGGACAGGATCGATATGTGTACCCGGCAGGTATGGAGCGCCTGTATCGAACGTTGGAGTTTGACAATGGCGCAGTTTCAAAACCGTTGCTGGATGTGTTCTCTCCAGAAATACGGGATGATGCCTATTACAATGGGCTTAACCATCAACTGCGGCTGGTAGAATTTAATTGCAGCCTGGCCTACGGCACGCTTTCGGATCCGAACAATGTAGATAAGACGGCGGAGGAGATCCGGAGCAGCAAGCAGCGCTCGTTTGATATGACCCGGGATATGCAGCGGAACTTGCAGACTGCGCTGGAAGATATGATCCAGGCAATGGATTTTTACGCGAGCATTTATAACCTGGCACCGGTGGGGAGTTATGATGTGACATTTAACTGGGGAGACAGTATCCTATCGGACAAAGAACAGGAGCTGATCTCCATGCAGCAGGATGCTTCCATGGGGTTCATCCGAAAAGAACTGTATGTGGCCAAAAAGTACGGTGTCAGTGAGGAGGAAGCCATCAAAATGATGCCGGCGCCGGATACGAGTCTCTCGCTCCTGGAAGAGTAGGTGATGTGTTATGCTTGACCCAGAATATCTGGCAGGTGTTTCTGATCAGCTTCTGGCCATCATTGATGAGTTGGACCTGGCGATTATCGCGGACATTTCAAAACGGCTCGTAAAGACAGGCAGCATCACGGATACCAGTCGCGGGCAGGCTCAGATCGCACAAGAGGCGGGAATGGTTTATCAGGATGTCGTGAAGCGCATCAGCCAGACATCCGGATACATAGAAAAAGAAGTGGAAAGGCTTTTTCAGGAAGCAAGCGTGAAGAATCTGGAGAACGAAGCTGTTATCTACAAAAGAGCCGGTCGGCAGGCCATTACCCTCCAGCAGTCTGATACCATGCAGCGGCTCCTGGAAGCCAATATCCGAAAGACAAAAGGGAATGTCAATAATCTGACGCTGACCACGGCAGTAGAAGCTCAGACGGCGTATATCAACGCCTGCAATAAAGCAATGATGAAAGTTCAGACCGGCGCATTCAGCTATGACAGAGCGGTGGCTGATGCTGTCAAAGAAGCGGCGGTACAGGGCACAGAGGTATTGTATCCTTCTGGTCACGTCGATAAACTGGATGTGGCTGTTCGGAGGGCAACGCTCACCGGAGTGAACCAATCGGCGGCACAGTTGAATCTGCAATATGCGCAGGAGGCCAGATGCGATTATGTGGAGACAACAGCGCATAGTGGCGCACGGCCTTCACACGCAGTATGGCAGGGGCGTGTATTCTGTATTTCCGGAAAAGACCCGGAGTATCCGCCATTTTATGAGAGTACTGGGTATGGAACAGGCGCAGGATTGTGTGGATGGAACTGTCGGCATAATTTCTATGCGTACTTCCCTGGCATCTCTACGCCGGCGTACACTGAGGCGACACTTCAGGAGTATGAGACAAAGAAGATAGAGTACAACGGAAAGATGTATACGGAATACGAGGCCAGCCAGGTGCAGCGGGCGCAGGAAAGGAAGATCCGGGAGACTAAACGGAAGCTGGTCGGATATGATGCCGGCATGAAAAATACAGACGATGAGGCGTCCAAAGCACTGTTTCAGAAACAGTTTAATGCGGAGTCGGTATGGTTAAAACAGCAGGAAAAGGCGCTCAAAGATTTCTGCAGAAAGACAGGCCGTCAATATGAATCAGCCAGGACGCAAGTCCATGCGGTGAAAGACGATAAAGGTAATATTGTCGGATTTAATCGTAGCGTGGCACGGAAGGCAGTGTGGGCCGATAAGAAAACACAAAAAGCTCTTGCGGAAAAGGCAAGAGATGATAAAATAATAGAAAACATGAAGTCGGCAGGAATGCGAGGGCAAATTGACCTTCATCCTTCTTTGCCAGATGTGAAGCAATTATCTTTTGACGATGTCCACATCAATGATGAAAGACAACACGGGGTAACTGAGGAGGAGGCAAAATCTTATATCAAGAATGCAAGATTTTCAGTAACAAAGTGGAACGGAAAGTACACGAACTATTTTAGTGACGCTGGTGCTGCCTATGTTGACAATGAAGAAGGAAAGATTCGTACGGCATTTAAGAACGAACAGTATGACGAGACAACTCGAAAGGCAATGGAGGAGATGAAAAATGAAGGTGCCTGATTATGTGATGTGTCCGTTGGTGGACCAAGAGATTGAAAATATAGACTGCATAGAAAATTCAGATGCCGTTGATGGCATGATTAAAAAAGAAAGTGTGCCGGATAGATTTAAAAAGAAGACGGGATGGGAAGAGATATGCAAACAGTGTGAATGGCATGGATATTGATATTAACACCGCTTTGTCAAAAAAGGACAGGGCGGTATTTTTATACCCATTTTTAATTTTTAGAAAGGAAAGGTGGAAAATATGAAGTTTGCAGAAGCATTAGAAATCATGAAGAAAGGAATTCCGATGAAACTTCCATCTTGGGGAGGTTATTGGTATTGGGATTCGGAAAAGGAGACTATCATGATGAAATGCCGGAAAGTTGATTCTGACACTGGAAAAGATTTGCTGGATATTAGAGAAACTCAGCGTGTTGAGTACACTCTGACAAATGTGCTTTCTGACGAATGGGTGCCGGCAAATGGTGAAAATTGCTCTATTTTGGGCGGTACACCTACATTCGGCTTTGATGATGCTATTAAGTACATGAAACGTGGGCTTAAGGTGAAGCGTCAGGGATGGAACGGGAAGAATCAGCATATTGAGCTGGCTCAGAACATCAGCTATGTAACGCCGGATGGAAATATTCAGAATTGCGACCATGATGCAATCGGCAATCAGGCTATTGCTTTTGTCGGAACATCTGGCGTGCAGATGGGATGGCTTGCTTCCCAGGCTGATATGTTAGCCGAAGACTGGATTTTTGCAGAGTAGAGAGGCGGTGATCCGATTATCTTCCGGCAGCGGGGTTATGCTGCAAAGAAACACGCAGAGAAATCTGGGTGTTATTTTTATGCTCTTTGGTCAGGTGATGAGACCTAAAATAGTCCGGTCACTTGGTGAATAGTTACGCACCTACAAATAACTTAATAGTGGAAAGGAACAGGAAAATGAATACAGAGGAATTACAGAAACAGGGATTAACTCAGGAACAGATCAATTACGTCATGGCTGAATATGGGAAGGAATTAAATCCGTTGAAAGCAGAACGAGACAGCCTGAAGACACAGCTCGGGACTGCACAGGCAAGCCTGAAGGAGTTTGAAGGAATTGATCCGAAAAATGTCGGGGAATTGCAGACGAAGGTCAGCACGCTCACCCAGGAACTGGCGACAGCCAAGGCGGAAGGAGAGCAGCAGGTTGCCGACCTGAAGTTTAATGTCGCTGTGGAGGCAGCTATCCGTGCCGCCGGCGGGCGGAATGAGAAAGCCGTCATGGCAATGCTTGACGTGGATACGCTCAAGGCCAGCAAGAATCAGGACAAAGATATTCAGGCAGCCATTGAGGTAGTAAAGAAGGAAAATGATTATCTGTTCGTGCCGGATAAACCGGCGCCAAAGGTAGTATCCAGTACACCGGGAGTATCTGGGAAGACAGATGATTTAAAGAGCAGAGCAAATGACGCGCTGCGTAGTTTTTTAGGCAAAGAATAACAGGAGGTAGATACAAATGCCAGTAAATATTATCAGCAGACAGGAAGCGGAGGCCATCATTCGGGAGCAGGTAGTGAGTACCATCTTTCAGGATGTACCAAAACAGTCTGTATTTTTAAGCATGGCACGGAAGTTGCCAAACATGACCAGCAATCAGACGAGGATTCGTGTCCTTGACTTTCTGCCAACAGCATATTGGGTAAACGGCGACACCGGCATGAAGCAGACATCCAGTCAGGCATGGGATAATGTATGGATCACGGCCGGGGAACTGGCGGTTATCGTACCCATTCCAGAGGCAGTGCTGGATGATGCAGAGTTTGACATTATCGGCGAGGTAACTCCGAGGGTCAATGAAGCGATTGGTCAGAAGGTAGACAGCGCTATTATCTTCGGCGTGGACCGCCCGGTAGAATGGTCCAATGATATCATCACTCGGGCCAGACAGGCGGGAAATAACGTGGCGATCCCGTCGTCAAACGTAGATTATTACAATCTCATTATGGCAGAGAACGGCGTTATCGCCAAAGTGGAAGAGGATGGTTATATGTGCACTGGCGCACTGGCTGCTATGGGAATGCGGGCGAAGCTCCGCGGCATCCGTGCCACCGATGGTACCCCGATTTTCAAATCGGATATGCAGGGTGCAACACAGTATGCGCTGGACGGTACGCCGTTGTACTTCCCTCAGAACGGTGCATTCGACCAGAGCATCGCGCAGCTTGTGGTGGGGGATTTTAAGCAGGCCGTTTATGCTATCCGACAGGATGTCACTGTGAAGATTCTTGATCAGGGGATCATCCAGGATCCGTCTACGAAAGAGATTGTTTACAATCTGGCGCAGCAGGATATGATTGCCCTTCGTGTGGTATTCCGGATGGGCTGGGCGCTGCCGAATCCGGCGACACGGATGAACGGCGACCGTACCGGATGCCCGTTTGCATACCTGGAGCCGGCGACACCAGTAACAACCCAGAAGGTGACATTCACCGTTCAGGAGCCGGCAGCGGAAGAAGAGGGCGAACCGACAAACATTGAAGGAGCCATCGTGGACGTCAATGGTTCTCGTCTGAAGACTAACGCTTCCGGTCAGGCAGAATTCAACCTGCGTCCAGGAACGTATCCGGCCAAGGTAAGAAAAACTGGCTATGGACAGATTACCGAAACGGTAGTTGTAGAATCAAGCGCAGTGACCAAGACAATTACCCTGACAAAGAAAGCGTAAAGGAGGCGGCAGAATGGTAGAATATGCGGATTATGCGTTCTATGTGGATAAATTCCACGGAAAAACTATCCCGCAGGAAGACTTCCCTTCTGCCATCCTGCGGGCCAGCGTTTTTGTAAAATACATCACATTTGGCCGTATAGAGAATGCAGCGATACCGGAGGAAGCCCGGTATGCTGCCTGTGCGGCCGCCGACGTGATGTATAAGGATGACAGGGCAAGGGATAAAAACGGCCGGGAAAAGAAGACCGAAAACAACGATGGATACAGCGTGAGCTTTGTGACCAGCGTAGACGGAAACACTGGCTCCGTGGAAACCCGTGCATATCAGGCAGCGGCCCAGTATCTTTCAGGTACTGGGCTTTTATACAGGGGGACTTGCTGATGATTACAAATGCAGATCTGACCATCTTCAATTACCGCGGTACTGATAAAACAACTGGCCGGACGACCTATTTCCGGACACAGATCCGTGGCGTCAGCTTTTACACGGAGCAAAAAGTACAGGTGACTGATAAAGGTATCGTTTCTGCGGATATCTATAAAATCCGGATTCCGGAAGATGCAGACACGCAGGGGAAACAGTATATTGATGCCGATCAGTACGCAGAGCTGACGGATGAGGAGGCTTCGTCTTATTGGACCATCAATAATGACGACTTGTTTGGCCGCGGTCTGCTGGATGATTTTGAGAAAGAATCCGAGTTTTTAAAGCGGCAGTATACCGGCAAAGTATTATCCTTCGCGGATAACCGCCGCGGCGGGCTGCCGCACTGGCGGATCGGGGGTGAATAAGATGGCCACAAAAGTGAAAATCAAGATGAACTCGACACAGAAAATCCTGACCAAGCGGGGATTACAGGCGGGAGGACCAGTCCAACGATCTTTCACTCATGAGATGCGCCGGCGCATGGACCCGTATGTTCCGTTTTTGAATGGTCCACTGAAAAATACTGCGGTAGAACACGAAGATTCTGTGGAGTATGTACAGCCCTATTCCCGAAGACAGTATTATGAAAATCGTGGAAATGGAACCGAGGGAACAGCCCGGGGCGGAAGACGAGGAAAAGAATGGGATAAGCGGTGCTGGGCGGATAATGGGGACGCCATCCTGGAATCCGTGGCCAAAATGGCAGGAGGAAAAGCAGAAAAATGAGTGTGATAGGCAGTATTCGGGCGTTTGTGAATACATGCCCGTTCCTGGGTGAGTTTGATGCTCTGGTAGGTGTGGAATACTTGCCGGAGAACACAAAGTCATTTGTGGTGGAGGCATCCATCACGGACAACCCGATACAGAGAAGATATTTGAACGGCGATACCATCCGCCGGTTTAATTTTGTATTTGCCAGCCGGGAATATTTCGGGCAGGACATGGTGGAAAACATGGATGTCGCTGAGTTTTACGAGAAATTTTCTGACTGGCTGGAAGAATGCAGTGCGAAAAATACCCTGCCGGATTTAGGCAGTGGAAGGGAAGCAAGGAAAATCCAGGCACTGACCAATGGATACGTGCTCAATGCCGATGAATCAAAAGCTCGGTACCAGATTCAGTGCCAGCTTGTGTATTATCAGGAATTTTTAGGAGGTAAGTAATATGCCAGAAGCAGCAACAAGCAAAGCAGTAAAACAGAGATACCAGGAAGCGTCTTATGTGAAGGTGAGCGATACCTTTGAGCTTTTGGGCACTGGTTTTGAAGAGTTAAATGAAGACCCGGGAGCGCAGACTACCAGCAAAAAGTACATCAATGATAAGTCCTCTACCTCGTCCATCACATCTTACGAAGGAGAGCATCCGTTCACTGCCGATCAGATTTTATCGCAGGCGGTTATTAAGGATTTTGTTGATATCGGCAAGCAGCGTAAGACCGGCGCCGATGCGGAACGAGAGCTGGTTCGTGTGGATCTGGATGAAGCGGTGCAGAGTAAACAGAATACCTTTAAAGCCCGTAAATTTGATGTGGCCGTAGAGATTTCTTCGTTCAGTGATAATGACGGGGAATGGCAGGTGGAAGGAACTCTGCATGATAAAGGAGATCCGGTGATGGGAGAGTTTAATACCCAGACAAAAGAATTCACATCTGATGAGGATGCGGCAGATCAGACCTGATGAGAGAGGATAATGCAGTATGTTTGAATGGAACAAAGAGAAATTTGATTTTAATTTTCTCAACGCCGATACTATGAAACGGTTTGGCGCGGCTGAGAAGACCATGTGGGAAGGGCTGTCCGGTTACGAAAAGGAACATGCACCTGATGGCAATCTGACAGCCGATGGGGTCATTGCAGAGTGCAGTATCTTTGATACCTTTTTTAATGACCTTTTTGGTGTAGACGCTGCTGGGAAATTGTTTACACAGGAACACGATTTGGGCGAGAGGGTAAAGGCCGTGAAGAAACTCTACCGGCTCCGTGAAGAGCAGTTGAAGGGACACGCAAAAGCGGTCAATGATATCACACGGCTCGTCCAGAGAAAATGAGGAGAAAAAAGCTGCCGATGGAAGTCGCCGTCGGCGGCAGAAACTATCCAATTGATGCAGATTTCCGAACGATGATAGAAATTGAAGACATCCTATTTGGAAAGAGCATTTCAGAAGAACAGGAAGCGTTTGCCAGGGAGATTATGCAGTATACAGAAATGTCCCATGAGGATGCCTGTATGAACGCCAGGTATTATGCTGCGATGGATCTCTTTTATAAGGGGAATATCCCGGATGATCTGGGCGAAGCAGCAGACAAGCTCCTATGGTTTTATTCCTGTGGCAAAGAGGAACCGAAAGGAAAGAAACCGAAGCAGCCGGTCCTTTCTTTCCGGCATGATTTCGACTATATCAATGCGGGATTTATGCAGGATTATAAGATAGACCTGCTGGAGATTGATTTTCTTCATTGGTGGAAATTTATGTCCCTTTTCTCCGCCCTCCATGATGATTGCAAAATTTGTGAGATCATGGGTTGGCGCGGAGCAGACGTGACAAAAATGGATAAAGAACAGAAGAAAAGGGTGAGGGAGATGCAGCGGATCTATGCGCTGCCAAAAGAAATCCCGGAAGAAGAGAAGGAAAGACAGGACGCGATCACAGATGCGCTGTTGCATGGCGGAGATGTGGATGCGGTATTGAGAAGCGGACAGGCGTAGGCCTGGTGTTGTCGGTTGGTGGCACCCAGGGCGTCAAATAGCTTAGAACTTTACGATTTTACTATTTGACGCAAGGAGTGTGAGAATATGGCCGACGGTACTATCATTATTGAAACAGGATTAGATAATTCTGGCGCAGAAAAAGATATAAGTGAGTTAAAAAAGGCTGTGGAATCTTCTGCGAAAGAAGCTGCGGATGAAATGGAGGATGCGGCGAAGCAGGCGGAAAAGAATATCAAGGAATCTGCAAAACGGACCTCAAAAGAAGTAGAACGTTCGACCAAACAGTCTGGGGAAAAGTCTTCCCAGAGTACAAAAAAGTCGCAGGAAGAGCAACGGGAAGAATATAAAAAGACAGAAGAACAGTCAAGAAAAAGTGCAGAGAATACGCAGAAATATTGGACCGGAGCAGCGGATAAGATAAAGTCCATTATTGGGACGGCGGCCAAAGCTGCCGGCGCTGCTGCAGTGACTGGATTGGCAGCGGCCACGAAGACAGGTATGGACTTTGAGGCGCAGATGTCCAGGGTGCGGGCTATATCCGGGGCGAATAATGAGGAGTTTGCCAGGCTGAATGATCAGGCGAAGCAACTGGGTGCGGACACGGCATTTTCTGCATTGGAAGCAGCGGAAGGTATGGAGAACCTGGCGTCTGCCGGATTTGATGTGGAAGAAACCATTGCCGCTATGCCTGGTATGCTTAACCTTGCGGCTTCTTCCGGTGAAGACCTTGCTTCCAGCGCGGATATTGCCGCGTCAACGCTCCGTGGGTTCAAAATGGATGCCAGCGAGGCGGGTCATGTGGCCGATGTATTGGCGAAAAATGCGGCGGATACTAATGCGGCCGTGGCAGATACCGGGGAGGCCATGAAGTATGTGGCGCCGGTAGCGAGTGCCATGGGTATTGAATTTGAAGAGACGGCAGCATCCATTGGAATTATGGCCGACGCCGGAATCAAAGGCTCCCAGGCTGGCACAACATTGCGTGGCGCCCTGTCCCGGATCGCGAAGCCAACCAAAGTCATGCGGGAGACCATGGATGAGCTGGGAATCTCCTTCTATGACGCGGATGGAAAGATGAAGTCGCTGACGGACATGACGGCGATGCTTGAGGGAAAGACTGCTGGTTTGTCTGAAGAACAAAAGAACCAAGCGCTTATCACCCTGTTCGGCCAGGAATCTCTTTCCGGTATGCTCGCACTGATCAGCCGGGGTTCTGGAGAACTGCAAAAACTGACCAAAGAGTATAAGAACTGTGATGGTTCTGCGGAAGAGATGGCGAAGACCATGCAGGACAACTTGAAAGGTGCCGTGGAGCAGTTGGGCGGTTCTGCGGAATCCCTGGGGATTGAGCTGTATGAGAATATAGAAGAACCGTTAAAAGATGTCACGGAAGCAGCCACAGAGCAGATCAATGATTTTACCGATGCGTTAAAAGACAACGGTATCAAAGGCATTATCCCGGAAGAAACGGTCACGACCGTCAAAAACCTTGATTCTGTGGCGTCCGCAGCGGCAAAAGGCGGGGTCAAAGCGCTAGGGGCCGGCATGGAGTTCTTGGGAGAAAATCTGAGTACAGTTCTTCCGGTAGCGGCCGGTCTGCTGACTGTTGTAAAAGGGTACACGACATTAAAAACTGTGGTGTCTGCATTTACTACAACAAAAGCAGCGATGGAAGGGGCCAGCACGGGGATGACGCTGCTTGGCACTGCTGTAAAACTTTTTACAGGGCAGGCGATGACAGCGACAACGGCAACGGGACTTTTAAGCACGGCGGTTACAGCGCTGGGCGGCCCGGTTGGCATCGTTGTCCTGGCGGTTGGCGCATTGACAGCGGGGATTGCTGCCTATGCCTTGACGCAGGAACATGCAAAAGCAGAATCCTTAGAGTATGCAGATGCCTGTGAGGAATTAAGCAAAAAGCAGGATGAAGCTGCGAAATCTATTGAAAACTTAAAGGAAAAAACTTCTGAAAACGTATCAGAGACCAGAGCGCAGGGAGTACAGGCAGACAATCTTTTCAAAAAATTAAAAGACCTGATAAAGGTAGAGGACAAGAGCGCTGGCACGAAAGCACAGATTAAGAGTGTCGTGGAAGAACTGAATGGGATTCTTCCAGATCTGGGACTTATTTATGATGAAGAGACAGATAAGCTGAATAAATCAACCAAAGCCATCCGGAACAATATTGATGCGCTGAAGGAACAGGCGATGGCCAAAGCATATCAGTCTGGAATGGAAGAATGGGCCGAAAAAGTAGCAGATGCGACGGTTGAATATGAGAATGCTTCTGAAACGTATGCGAAAGCGGAGGAAAAGCTGGATCAAGCAAAAGATAAAGAGGCTGCTCTTATTGAAGAGCATGGTCTGGGAAGCGGTAACAAAGAATTAGGGGAAGCGGCACAGGATGTCCTGAATTATCAAGCTGCGTTGGATTCCGCAGGAGAAGCTCTTACCAAAACACAGGATAATCTGAGCAAGGCAGAAGCAGGATTATCTGAATACTCGGATAAATTTACCAACCAGACCAATTATGTGGATTATCTGAATAATCTGGACAATTTGGCCAAAGAAGCCGGCATTAAGGCGAAGAAGATACCGGAATCCGTCAGCCTTGGCATCCAGCAGGGACTTTATTCTGTACCGAGCACCGGAGATGAATTAAAGAACCTTATCAAACTGGACAGCCTTGTGCAAGAGGCAAAGACAGCGGGCGTTCAAGTACCGGCTTCCGTGGCACAGGGCATTCAGTCAGGAAAGTATGCTCTTCCGGCCAGTGTGGCGCAGATGAAGGCGCTGATCCGGCTCGATGACCTGCAAAGTCAGACATTTGTGTCAGGTGTGAAAGTTCCGGAAAACATGGCGAAAGGAATTGCGTCCGGGAAAACGAAGCCGGCGGCAGCAGTCCGGCAGATGAATAATCTGGTAAAGTTTGATGATTTGGTAAAGAATTCCGGTATATCCGGCACATCGGCGGTGCAGAGTCTTGTGGAGTCAGTGAATGCTGGTAAGACAAAGCCAAAGGAAGCCATTGAACAAATGCTGAACCTGATGGGTGATGCTACGGATAAATCTGCGAAAAAATCCGGCGAAAAGTCAGGGAAACAGGTTGCGGAATCTACATCGGAAGGAATTGACAAGAACAAAGGGAAAGTAAAGAAGTCTTCCCAAGAAGCTGTGAAAGACGCACAGGATGTAGATTACAGCGGCTTCCGGACATTAGGCGGAAATATGATGCTTGGCTTAGCTGCGGGCATTGATGAAAATAGTTCTATTGTTTCGTCAGCAGCGCAGAGAGCTGTGAGAAATGCGAAAAATGCCGCCAATGCTGAAGCAGATTCCCATTCACCGTCCAGAGTATTTGAAAAAGAAGTTGGTAAGTTTCTTCCGCTTGGTTTGGCAAAGGGTATTATCGACAATACCGATGCCGTAGAAGACGCGTCCCGAGACATGGCCAAAGCCAGTGTCAAGGCAACCGCAGATGAGTTGGAGATTAATTCACCGTCCAAAGTTTATAAGAAAGCCATTGGTAAATTTATCCCTTCTGGTGTTGCCAAAGGTGTGCGGGAAGCGCAGGGAATCCTCAACACAGAAACGAAATCTATGGTATCAGAGGCTTTGGATGCGGCCAGGACAGCTTCGGCGGAAGGCAACTACTCAGAGATTGGAAACAATCTGATCAGTCGTTTGAGTACAGCGCTCAGCACGGCGCAGCAGGATTCCTCTGAGACTATCCAGGACATCATCAGCCGGCAGCAGGAGAAAGTGTCCAATAAAAACAGCAAGCGGGAAGAAAAGCTCCAGAAGAAGATTGATGATACCAAAAAGAAGAAGAAAAAGAAGCAGCTCAAAAAAGAGCTGAAAGAACTGCAAAAGCAGAACAAAAAAGAAGAAAAGCGTATGCAGGAAGCCGGGGAAGCTATGGCCAATGCATACAATACGGCGTTTCAGAAAGAGTCCGAGCGACTGACGGCCATCGCACAGGAGCAGATCCAGAAGCTGTCTGAGGAGTACCAGGAACAGTACAACGAAATCAAGACACAGATGGATAGTCTGATAAGTAAGCAGCAATCCTGGGGGAATATCTACGACCTTGACCAAAACATTTATGACTTGAAGCGGTACCAGGAGAACATCAAGGCTCTGAAAAAAAATATTCCGGAGTCGATGATGGAACGGATCCTTGGTATGAACGTGGATGAAGCATCTGCCTATATGGACTGGTTCCGGGCGATGTCTGCGGAAGAGCAGAAGGCGTATATTGAAAAATGGAATACTCAGCAAGATATGGCTAAAAGTTTCTCTGAGAGTTTCTTTGCGGATGATTTTGCAAAAATAGAAGCGGAATACAATGCGAAGTTAAAGGCGGCGACGGATAATCTTCGAGCGCAAATGGAACAGGCCGGGCAGAATATTGCTGCCGGGTTGACTACGGGCATGGAAAAAGAGACCCGCAATATGACAAAGGCCATGAAAAAAATCTGCAATCAACTGGTGAAGACGGTGAAGAAGACACTGAAAATCAATTCGCCATCGAAACGGTTTGAGCAGATCGGCCGATATAATCTGCAGGGAGCAGAAAGAGGACATGAAAAAGAGGCACCAAAACTGTACCGGCAGGTAGAAGCTGTATCGGAGACCATGGCGCAAAAATTTGCCAAGGCAAAACTAAACATACCAGAACTGCAGAGCAGGATGCAGTCGGCCGTATCCCGGCAGATGGAGCGCATTTCCGGGGCACAGGTACGAGTCGCATTCGCTGGCACGGGAAATGGAACCGTCAAAGAACAGACCATCTATACTGGGCCGGAAAAAATCGAGGTGCCGGTTGTGCTGGAAGGTCGGGAGATTGCCAGGGTAACGGCGCCATACATGGATAAAAAATTGGATGATATCACAAATCGGAAGACGCGAGGAGGTGTCTGATTTGAAAAGAGGAACCCTTGGGGTATTGATTGGAGATAAGCACACATTAAAAGACTGGGAACTTGGCTGGCTGGCCATTACTTTGGGATTTCCGGAACCAAAGACCTATGAGCAGGACGTCCCCTGTGCTGACGGAACGATTGATCTGACAGAAGCTATGACCGGCGGAGACGTAAAATATAAGAACCGAAGTTTATCGCTGGAGTTTGAAGTTCCGGATAGAGATTTTGGGGATTGGGCAAACAAAGTATCAGAGATTGCGAACTATCTGCACGGCCACAAAATGAAAATCATCCTGGATAATGATAAGGCGTTTTATTATATCGGCCGGTTGACCGTAGATACTGAAAAGACAGATCGGGAAGAGAGTAAGCTGGTACTGTCCGGTGATGTGGAGCCATATAAATATGAGCTTTGCAGCAGCCTGGAAGACTGGCTGTGGGACCCGTTTAATTTTAATAATGGCATCATCCGGAATTATAAAGATCTGGAAGTGGACGGAACGCGGACGCTTGTTATCCGCGGACGCAGAAAGAAAGTTATTCCGGTATTTGAATGTAGTACGGCTATGACAGTATCATTTGAAGGCATGGATTATAATTTGCCGGCAGGCCGGAGCAAAGTGTTTGACATTTATCTGGGAGAAGGAGATAACGAACTGGTCTTTACCGGCAACGGAACTGTCTCTGTGGATTACCGGGGAGGGATGCTGTAAATGTATCGGGTTTTGTGTGATGGAAAAACGCTGCATGATGTCAGGGATGAAGAGTACCAGCTTTTGTCTCCCAAGATTTCTTTGGAACTGAATAAAACAGGGAACTTTGACTTCGGGGTTTTAGATACACATCCAAATGTCGGAGCAATTGCGAAGTTAAAATCCCGGATTGAAGTATATGAAGATAATGAATTGTTGTTCAAAGGACGTCCCCTAAACAACGAAGATGATTTTCAAAATACCGGCCAGATTTCTTGCGAAGGGGAGCTGGCGTTTTTATTGGATTCTATCCAGCGGCCAAAAAGCTACGGACGACAGAATACATTTCCACCAATATCCACCAATATAGAAATTTTTCGGCTGATTATCGCAGAACACAATTCACAGGTGGAAGCAGATAAGCAGTTTACAGTTGGCCAGATTGATATAGACAGCGAGGAGCTGGAAAATTTCGACGCCAACTATGAAAAGACCTGGGATTTCATTCAGACAAATTTTTTAGACAAGTATGAAGGGTATCTGCGTGTGAGGCAGGTGGGAACTGTTCGGTATCTGGATTACGTTAAACAGTACGGTAAGGTCAGCGACCAGGTTATCCGCTTTGGGGAAAATCTGCTGGATTTAAAGAAATACTCTAAAGCTGAGGATATTAAGACAGCTATTATTCCTGTTGGCGCCAATAATGTCCGGATTAATACAGCCAATGGGCATAATGGAACTGATTATATTTACAGTCAGGATGCCGTTGATTTGTACGGCTGGATTGTTGATAAAGTGGATTTTTCCGATGCTAACAGTCCGGATGAGCTGCTGGCCGCGGCGAAAGAATATCTAAATAGTTGTATTAATTTAGCCATCACCATTGAGCTGACAGCGGTAGATCTGCATATGGTCGATGTAGATATTAATGCGATACGGCTGGGAGATCTGGTCCCATGTGTATCTGAAAAACATGGTCTGCTCAGTACGCTGGGGGATACATCTACGTATTATCTTGTGAGTAAATACGAGATTGACCTGGAAAATCCCGCCAACAATACCATTACTCTGGGGCGGACGCTGTCGTGCTTATCGGAAAAAATGGTCGAAAATGCGGCTATGAAGAATGATATTCAGATAGTAAAAATAAATACGGACCATGCGGTGCAAACAGCGCAGTCAGCATCCCAGACAGCACAGGAGGCAATGGAAATCGCAGAATCTGGCGGCGTGTCGGCCATCACCAATACTCAGATAGATGCGATATGTCAGTAAGGAGGTAACTACATTATGGCATTTTTAGATGAAAACGGCCTGTCCCATTTATGGCTGAGAATAACGAATAAAATAACGAGTATGCTTCCCGGTGTGTTTAAGGGGGCCACCACATCCGACGCCGGCGAGACAGGAACTGTACCGGCACCCTCCGCGGGAGCAGCGACAAGGTATCTGCGCAGCGATGGGACATGGGCGGTACCACCAGGAGAAACCTACGATGAGTTTGACGGTGCTTCGTCTTCCGCAGCGGGAAAAAGCGGACTGGTGCCAGCGCCTGCTGCTGGTGCGGCAACCCGATATTTGCGCAGCGACGGAACCTGGGCAGTGCCACCGGACACGAACACGACATACACAGAGGCGACAGCAAGTAAAGCGGGATTAATGTCAGCAGCAAATTTTTCCAAGTTGGCAGCGTTTTCAGCGGCCAGCGAGTACGCCAAAATATCAGATATTTCCAGCGTATACCGGTATAAAGGCTCTGTGGCCAATGCGGCAGCCCTGCCTACTTCCGGTCAGACTGTGGGAGATACCTATAACATTGAATCTGCCAGCTCCTACGGCGGCGCCGGCATGAACGTGGCCTGGAATGGAACAGCATGGGATCCACTGGGAGAAAAATTCGTTCTGGAAACCATATCCAACGCAGATATTGATGAAATCTGCGTATAGGAGGTGAGGTCATGAGTGCGATACAGACATTTTTGGAAAAAATCAAAACTGCTATTTACGGTGAAGAAGTGCGCGGCAGTATTCACGATGCTATTGAACAGTGCTATAAAGATGCCACCGGTAATCCGGAATCTGTGGCGGCAGTCGTGGAACAGAATGACCAGATGGCCGATCTGCTGGAAAATACCCCATATACCACGGCAATAGAGGATACAGATATCTATGAGTTGCCGGTACATACCATCCGGGATGATGTGACAACCGGGACCAGTACCTGGAGCAGTGAGAAGATACAGAGCATGCTGGATGCGGCACAAGATAATCTGGATAACGCACAAGAAGAAACCAACCAGAAGATTAATAGCATTTTCAAATTAATTGAAGGAACTGTGAATGGGGAAAGCGGGGTAAAATCTGTTACATTAAACCCATCTACATATGGAATTGCCAATGGAGAGTTGGATAAATATATGGTTCTCTCTGTGGCACAGACGGACCAATATGGTTATTGGCAGAATTTAACTTGGTACTATGACGAGGAGGAGAATGTGGAGGTAACACCGTCATTGGCGTTATCCCTAGAAGAAAATAAAATGTATATGTATGTTTATACGGGCAATAACGCTGGAGAACCAATGAATTTTCGGTATCGAGCTGTATTGATTAAGGTGAAGTAGGGAGGAGCTGACGATATGACATTAAATACTGTTTTGACGAACAAAGAAGGTACGCCATTGGCTCCGGCCACAACAGCAGAACAGGTATCCTATGATAGTACCCGTAACGTCAAGCAGGCTATCGATGGCAGTATCGAGTTTGTCTATCAGACGGATATAGATGAAATCTGTACGATTGACACTGATAAAAGTGCTGCCAATACTGCAGATGTTTCATCGGTAGCACAACTGGCAGATGATGTAATCACAGAAGGAACGGAGGGTGATGAGTAATGGCAGAAGCATTGACCAGAAAACAGGTAATACAGGCAGTATGGAATAAATTCAAGGCGATTATTGGAAATAAAGATATTTCCGGTATTGGTGATGGGACGGTAACAGGGGCGATTGCTGGATTAAATGGGAAGATAAAGACCCAATCATTCGCAGCATATGTGAGTTTACCCTCGAAGGGTGAAGGGAATGTAAATATGGGTAGAATAAACATCCCATCAGGATATATATATATCGGCGTCATATCAAAAGACAGTGATTATGGCGATCAGTTCTTATGTAGCTTTCAACGATATGGAAATAATATGTATGTTGTTGTGCGAAATACATTTACTGGCACATTGACGGGGAATGTAAGTTGTACGGCATTATTTCTAAAAAATTAATGCTATATTACCAGTAAACATGAGCGGAGACGATTAGCCTAATCTATTTCGCCTACTGCCATCCATGATATTTCATAACCCAGGCCGCCTATTTCGCCTTGCGGATCGGCAACAAATAAATCTACACTGGTAGCAGATTCATTTTTATAAAGAGTAGTTAAGCGAGCGTCAATGACCGTATTGCCGTAATTTCGTACTGTCGCAACAACATTTGGTTTTGTACCTGTTTTATATGGTGTTTCAAATGTTACATGAGCAGATCGGAAATAATTATTTACGTTACTTGTTCCAATTAATCCGCCTTGTGTATAATGCTTCTTTAAATTGCTATTCAAATAAAGACAGGGCTTTCTAAGAACCTAGTGGTTCTTTTTTTATGGAGGTATATATGAAAAAATTATTTGAAATCAAACCAACCCAAAATGCAAAGCGAAAGAAAAAATATCCGTATAAGATCAAATTTACGGACGGCCGGGTCGTGCCACTGCCGTCCCAGTATGATTTCATGGATAAATTTATTCAGTCCCACGGGTGCAGTCTGGCCGGATTCTATATGGCCCTGCGGTTTACGGGAAAAAAGAAATCTATGGAGAAATGCTATGCATATATGCGTGATCACTATAACCTGAACGGAAAGGCAAAGTATTCATTGCGACAGATAGCAGGTGTCATCAATAAATTATCTGACAGAACCCCGGCAAAATTTTACGAGAAAATCAGTAAGGCGGAGATGAAAAAAGCATTAAAGCGTGGTGACATGGTTCTATTTGAAGAGAAAAATCCGATTCATACAGCAGTATTGCTATATGACGGAAAGAAATTCAAAAGGTTTTCGGATGGCAAATACAAAAACGTGACTGTGGCCTGGGAAATCCGTAAGCGCTGCGGGGATAACTGGTACGGTGGCTGCGCCGTGATCAAAAGATGAGGAGAAACACATGGATATTGAAACATTATTGATAGCAATGAGTATCCCGTCCGCTGTGACGGGGTTTTGTTTTTGGTTAATTGAGCATCGAATCAACCAAAGAGAAAGAGAGGAGGAAAAGAAAAGAGAACAGCATCAAAAAGATATGGATCAGAAAGAACGGCTACGGGAAGAAAGTCAGTTTCTGATATTACAGTCTGTCAACGCTGCCATTGCCCTGGGAGAAGCAACGGCAAAAGCTGTGCAGCGTATCCCGGATGCGAATTGCAATGGCGACATGCATGCGGCATTAGACTATGCGACCAAGGTTAAACATGAACAAAAAGAATTCCTGACCAAGCAAGGGATTCAAAATATTTTAGATGAATGAGGAGGATAAAAGCTATGTTTAAAAATTGCGTATTGAAACCTGATGTAAATACTGTCAAATGGGCGAAGTCCGCCGGCATCCGTGCAGTAAAAACCATGGCACAGGCGGCCATTGCCGGTATTGGCGCGGCAGCGGCCATGGGTGATGTTAATTGGCAGTATGTCGGTTCTGCAGCAGTACTGGCCGGGGTGTTATCAATCTTGACCAGCATTGCCGGTATCCCGGAAGTAGAATCAATCAAAACAGAAGAAATGGAGGCAAGTAAATAATGGCAGTACAAACAGTAAAAGCGGTCATTAATGGCCAGACAGTCAATTTAACTTATAATGAGGGAACAGGATTTTGGGAATCCCAGGCGACGGCCCCGGCGACGTCATCGTATAACGAGGATGGACATTATTATGGGGTGGAAGTGACAGCGACAGATGACGCTGGGAACTCGACCACAGTATCGGCGACCAGCGGAGACTTCCAGGAAGACCTTCGGCTGGTCGTAAAGGAAAAAGTGGCGCCGGTCATCACCGTCACAAGCCCGACAGCAGATGCGTTTATCATCAACAACAAGCCAACAATCCAGTGGTCGATTACGGACGACGATTCCGGCGTGGACCCGGATACCATCAAAATCAATATCAATGGTACGAACGTTACAGAAGGCATCACGAAGACACCGGCAGGAAAAGGATATACTTGTTCCTATACCCCAACCACCGCGATTGCGGACGGCGAATGTACAATCCTGTTTGACGCATCTGACCATGATGGCAATGCGGCAACACAGAAGAGCGTTGTATTTACCGTGGATACGGTAGCTCCGACATTAAATGTCACCGCACCGACCGAAGGATTAAAGACAAATAAAAATACTGTCACTGTTACAGGTACGACAAATGACGTGACATCCAGTCCGGTGACCGTAACAGTTAAGCTCAATTCCGGTGCAGCGGAAGAAGTAACAGTACAGAGCAATGGCTCTTTCAGCAAACAGCTTACTCTTTCCAGTGGCGCAAACACCATTGTTGTTACTGCAACAGACAGCGCCGGAAAGAGCACATCCGTTACACGCCATGTCACCCTGGATACCGGAGCACCAGTATTTACATCCATCGAGCTTGTACCGAATCCGGTAGACGCAGGAGCAACCTATATTATCCGCGTCAAAGTCACGGACTAAGCCTATGGTTGTCCGCCTGGAAGGTAAGGTACAGGGACAGGACGTTATATTTGAGCATGTACAGGGGGATGAATGGGAAGCCGTCATCCCTCCGACTTTAAACGGCATTTATATTGTATCCCTGACCGCATGGGACGATGCGGGGAATGTGGCCTATACGGCGCGCTATATTATCGCGATTGATATGGATGCCCTATATGTCCGCCTGGAGCCATATCCGTTCTGGGCGGACGTCCTGCCCTGGGACTATTATGCACGATTATGTCACGGGGGTGATAGTACGAACAACATGAAAATCATAATGGATCTGGGTGAGACCCGGCATGTGCGCCTGAAAATCTGCTCCGTAAAGAAAGAGGATTTCAACATCATCAGTGCCACCTATGAGCTACAAAAACTGGGGAAAACTGGTCTGGAAGACAGCGGAGTATGTACTATTCAGGAGAGTCATGTCATTGATACTGTCATCACCCCGAAAGAAAAGGGAACGTACAGTCTGCGGATAACGTATACCATCGCCGACGAGGTTTTGATTGATACGGTGGAAGTGAAGGTGATGGGATGACGGCAAATGTAAAAATAACCAGTGCTGCCATTGCCCCGAATCCGGCAGAAACGTCGGAGCAGATTACGATATCCGTAAAAGTGGAAAAAAGAATCTTCGGACTGTCCACGGCAGCTGGAAAGATTCTGGTTCGCGTTGATGGCAGGCCGATCGTAACGACGAAGGGGTGATGATATGGACGAAGGAATTTTAATCAAAGATTTGACATCGACCAGTACGCTGTCTGATACAGAATATATGATAACTGGCTCATCGGATATCAAGAAAATTTCTATGGCCGATTTTATTGCCCAGGTCAAAGAAAAGCTGGGCTATGGGGATATCACGCAAGACGATATTGATGAGATTTGTGTGACAACAGAAGGAGAGTGATGAGTATGGCATTGAAATTTAAAACGCAAACAGCGCATAAGAGCAATTACGGCAGCACACGTAGCACGGGCGATATCAAATACATCGTAATCCATTACACCGGAAATGACGGCGATACGGCCGCCAACAACTGCCGGTATTTTCAGGGTGCAAACAGGCATGCTTCGGCTCATTACTTTGTGGACGGCGGGAAATATGTCTATAAGTCGGTGCCGGTAAAATCAGTGGCCTGGTCCGTCGGCGGGTTCTATTCAAAATCTAACGGCGCCGGCACTTACTATCAAAAGTGTACCAACGCAAACAGTCTGTCAATTGAAATGTGTAACTGTGTAGAATCTATCCCGCAAAAGGTGTTTGACCAGACGGTGGAGCTGACAAAATATCTGATGAAAAAATATGATATCCCGGCAAGCCGTGTTATCCGCCATTGGGATGTCAACGGAAAATCCTGCCCAGGACGTTGGACAGGTAAAAATAACAGTGGATGGACAAAATTTAAAAAAGCGATCACAGAGGAGGAAGTAAAAGTGGCAGAGAAAAAAGAAGGATGTTTTGCACCGCTTAAATCACCGGGAACTTGCGAAGATATCAGCGATTTCCTTCATAAACGTGGCTTTGGCGCCGGCGAACATAATTTATCACTGATTGCTGCGGCAAACTGTAAAAAAGGGAAAGTAAAGAATGCGCTGTTCGAGCTGGCTAAGAATGGGAATCTGATCAAACCGGATGGCTTAAACAAAAGGGACGATTAAGACTTTTTTGCAATAGAATTGTACTCAACGAGCTGTGAATAAACGAAACGGTTAGTAACACGTTAGTAACAAAATGCCCGAAAGAGTGCATAAATTCGTCGATAATTTTAAGGTCCAGTTAAAATCATGATAATCAGGCAATACCGCGTGTTCATGCGTTGAGTTCCATTAGAGCGCATAAATACGCGGTATTTGGAGATTTAAACAGTTCCGGATTTTCTTGAATAAAACAGCAATAAACGAAACGGTTAGTAACACATTAGTAACAAATCTTAATTTTCTCAATTTCCGCTCTCAGTTCTTCCAGTGTCCGGTGGCCATAGACTTCGTTGGTAATATCGCCTTTGAAGCTGTGACCTAACATCCTTTTGCGGTCATTTTCGTTTACCTTATATTTTTCACATAGTCGAGAGAAGGTGTGCCGGCAGTCGTGCGGTGTGTGTCGTTCAACGCCTATTTTCCGTAGTGTGGTATACATGTTCCGACGGAAATCTCCTGTTTCCTGGATGAGCAGTCCCCTGTCCCGCTTCATCCGCATACAGACCAGGTCATATATTCCACTGTGAATAGGGACGATACGATTTTTGCTTGCCGCAGTTTTAACGCCGCCTTGGAAATATTTTTCTTTTAAATTGACCTCCAATGTTTTATAAGCACTGATCCGGAATCCGCTATAACACATGATTAGAATCATTTCTACGATTGGATTATCGACATGCTGCCATAATATTTGTAAATCGGAATCAGTAAATGGTTCTCCGTGTTCGTCGTCTTCCGGAGTGTTGATCCGAAGGGCGGTGGAACAATCTTTATCGACAATCTCATAAGCAATGGCATATTGATACATTTGATGGAACAATGAGAGGATAAGTTCAAGTGTAGCATGTTTTCTGGGACAGTTATCGATAACGGCTTGAAGATCTTTATGCCGGATATCTTCAAATATCTTATCATGGATAGCGGCGCAATTTTTAAATGCGGCTCTCGTAGAATCCCGAGACGACTGTGAATACTGCCGGCTTTTATCACGTTCATATTTATAGTCATAAAATTCCTCGTAAACCTCCGCAAAAGTTGGTTTCTTTTCTTCTGTCAGCTCAGTATGCTTGATGCGGCCGTAATCAGCCAAAATAGACTGCGCCAGACTGTCCAGATTGCCCGTGCTGCTGTCAATACCCGACAGATCCCGTTCCATGCCCGGGACGTATGTACCGGCCTTATAGGCCGTCAAAACGGCGAATCCCTTCATATAATCATCGACATAACAGAGGGCTTTTGGTGTCTTTGGGATGCCATCTAGGGTAAATTCTGTGGTTGGCGGATGGACGGCGTAGGGATTGCGGCGGCCTTTGCCTAAATATTTAATACTGCCGTAGCCGTTTGGGAGTTTTGGATATTTCTTTCGTTTTGCCATAGTGTCATCTCCTTGGCGATAAAAATGGGTATAAAAATAACAGCCAGAGAATGTTTGTTCTCTTGCGCGGCTGTTCCGGAGATGATACAATATTTTTGCTGATTGAGTTGCATCATCTTCGGATATGTAACTGTTTCCGCTCCTGTTGGCGCAGGGGCGGAGTTTTTTATTTCAGCAAATCTTCAATGCAAATAGAAAAATCCTTAAAGATTGCAGATGTAATAGAATCAGAAAACGAGGACTGTGTCGAGTCTTCTTCGCCCTCAAATGAATATAGTTGTACGGTCTCCTTGATCGGATTTACAATCCAATATTCACGAACTCCGGCCGTTCGATATTTAAACAGCTTCGTCAGGTAATCCATACGTTGTGAACTGAGGGAGACAATCTCTATAATCCAGTCCGGCGCACCGGCGCAGCCTTTGTCATTGAGCTTATCACGGTCACATATGACGGAGATATCCGGTTCGACATAATTCTTATCGTCGGCATTTAAAAAGACGGCAAATGGGGCAGGATAGACCTCACAGGAGCCACCCTTATCAGCAACATAATTGGAAATAATACGGCTAAGCTGCATAACAAGTTTCTGATGGAGCCGGCTGGGTGGCGCCATCATATACATATCGCCGTCGATCAGCTCCGCGCGCTGTCCTTCCGGGAGAGAGTAGATGTCTTTAATGGTGTGAGATTTTTCTCTTGGTAATGGCATGGTGGTACGCTCCTTTCTGTTATATTATTTTCTATTCTTCGTTAAATATATAAATGGGTGAATTAATCGCATCCACAAAATTATCGTCCAAATAAGTAAAGTGTTTACCAATTAAACTAATTTTATCACCTGATTTGGGAAGAGTCTCATTTACTTTTTCGTCAACTAAACAGAGAAGTATATTTCCGTTATCCAAATCAAGGCTAACTGTGTGTGTTGCATAGCGATAGGCCAGAGCAAAATCGCTTTCACCTTCTACATAAGTGCTGCTATTGTCTACTAAGAATTCTCTGTATTCTTCTGAATCTGTTATCTCGACCACAGATGCTACGGTTCCCATTATTCTATCGCTGTAATTATCACTTTCTAAAATGTCAGAAGTGTTATCTTCAAATTCAACTTCGTCTAAATTAGGTGAGACGACCTCACAGTCTTCCAAAAATTCGGATATTTCTTCTTTGCCAGATTCAGATTCATAAGTTTTAAAAAGTGTCCCTTCAACTGCTATATTCTCGTTTGGTGTTAATAAAGCTAATTCATCTAATGGCGGTTGAAAATCACATCCAAAATTAATATCTGTGCCATCATCAGCATTTAAAAATAAATAGCTGCCTATTATATCATTAAATTTTCCGCGTATCATAACAGGCATGTTGATGGAAAAACCATTTTCTTTGGCGTGTTTTTCTACGATTTTCTGGTATTCTTTAGATTCCTTTTCTTCATCACTCCAATATTGTGTTTCGTCTTCTATGGCATCAATGGTGTTATTATATGCAGTCGAAAAGTCATCAATATTATATTCAGTTACTTTTTGATTGGATGAACAACCAGATAATGCTAAACTGAATAAAAGAGCCATTGATAAAAATAGTGCCTTTTTTCTCATATCTTTCTCCTTTTGTATTAAATTTATTTATACAACCCTAAAATGGTCTGTATATTCATGAAAAAAAATTATAAAAAATTATTTTCTATCACTGATATGTATAAAAATTTTTTGTCTCTATATTTTTGAACTCCATAATCATTTCTGTGTATCCCAACATCCGAGCAATTTGTTCTTTGGTCAAGTCAGGATTGAAATAGATTATTTCATCTGGTACTAAAAGCTCCGCCGCAAAGGTATTGGCTTCGTTTTCCTCTTTGGCTTTATTGAAAAATGTGCTGCCGTAAAAATAGCAGTCATTTTTCCGATGAAGTCTTGAGTGCCCCAGTTCGTGACTCAGGACTACTTTTTCCAAAGGTGTATCAATAATGCTGCTGTTTAGCATGATGCATTTCTGCCGTTTGATGAGTAGATAACATCCCATGATCTTTCCTAAATCCCCGATTTGAACCAGGACATCGGTGCAATCACACAATTCATATGGATTGCGCGTGTGATATTTTCTTACGAGCTGATTCACGATGCTCTTGATATCCCGCTGCAATTTATCACCTACTTTTCCTCTTTGTTTTTGTTGGGGTTGTATTTTACTTTGTTAATCTCTTTTACAGTCGTCACCAAAGAATTAAGCTGGTTGCGGAACAAAAGTTTTGTTTGTTCATCCATTTCTTCTCCGTCGTAGAACAACGGTGCTCCATCGTTGGAATCTAATTTTTCCATCAATTCATTGACGGTTTTTGAGATGTCCCGTTTATCTTTATTTGTTAATCCCTTTTCAGTCCCCGTAGTTAAATAATCTAGGCTTACTCCTAAATAGTCCGCAATGATTTTTGCCCTATCATTAGGAAGAACTCCTCTTCGTAATCCTCGTATGTAACCATTGGAAAAGCCGCAATCACGTTCAAGTTTTGCAATAGATATTTTTTTGTCTTTACATAATTCTTTAATCAATTCAACGCTGTTCATAGATATCACCTCTGAGATAGAAATATTTCTAAAAAATAGGCTTGACAAAATAGAGATGTATCTATATA
>ERZ1090863.325-NODE-325-length-28239-cov-28.493152_pt1 | contig 28239 bp, 17 predicted proteins | sample MGYA00478480_ERZ1090863 | MGnify/ENA primary metagenome ERZ1090863 (study PRJEB33644, sample SAMEA5815746) | chicken gut metagenome | biome: Chicken; feature: Gastrointestinal Tract; material: Caecum | place: Ireland | collected 2019-01-01 | study: A study of the...
TGGATCTCACCGGTATGACCGTAACCGCGGTTTACAGCGACGAGACCACCAAGGATGTGACTGAGGAGGCAGACATCAGCGGATATGACAAAGACGCGGAGGGAACCCAGGAGATCACTGTGACCTACACAGAAAACGGTGTGGAAGCCAAGGCGACCTTCAATGTGACTGTGAAAGCGGCAGAGCCGACCCAGGAGCCCACGGGCACTCCGACTCAGGAGCCTACCGGTGAGCCCACAAGTACTCCGACTCAGGAGCCTACCGGTGAGCCTACAGGCACTCCGACCCAGAAGCCTACCGGTACCCAGAAACCTTCCGGAACACCGGGAACCGGCGCGACACCCGGAGGTGCCCAGGGCGGCGGATCCTCCGCGGCTACCGGTGATACCAGCAATGTAATGCCCGCGGCGGCAGCCCTGACGCTGGCGGCGGGATGCGCGGCAGTACTGGCAGTCCTGAAACGGAGAAAAGCCGTTAAGTAATGTGACAAACACAAAAGATTCTGCGGGAACCCTGGGGCAGTCTCGACTGCCCCAGGCAGATTCCCGCTGAATCTGTCTGTGAAGAAAGGAAACAGATTATGAAGAGAAAGAATCTGCTGGCAGGTTTGCTTGCAGGAGCCATGGTTCTGACCTCGGTGGTCGTACCAGGGCCTCAGAAGATTCAGGCGGCGGAGGAAGACAGTCTGGTGGCGTCGTTTTCCTTTGAAGACGCGCTGACGGATTCCCAGGGCGGCGACGGCGCGGCAATGATTGTATCCGGCCTCGGTGCCTACCGAGAGGGAAATCCTACTTTTGAGGAAGGCTTTGAGGGAAAAGCTGTCCGTCTGGGGGACTACGGCCTGAAGCTGAATAAGACGAACATAGGCGATAATTTTACACTGTCCATGTGGGTAAAACCGGACGGGATCTTTAAAGAAAATCAGGTTGTGGCATTCCTTGGATTCCACAATCCCGAGCAGTGGGTGGGACTTTCCGGAGGAGCCCTTCATGGAGGCAGTTCGGAAGAGTGCAAGTTCTGGGCCCATGATGAATCTTTATACACCAGCCACACCACTCTCGGAACGGTAAACCTGGATACGGAATGGCACAAAGTGACCATTACCGGCGACGCGGAAACTATGAGCGCCTATGTAGACGGCGTTCAGATCGGAAGCGGAGCCACCAACCATCCCCTGGCTCAGCCAAACGGCGATATTTATATCGGCGTAAACTACTGGGATTCTATGTTCAGCGGTCTGGTAGACGAAGTGAAGGTTTACAGCACTACATCTACGGCGGAAGAAGTCAGGAAGGATTATCTGAAAGACATCGGTGATCCGGAAGGCTTTAAGGTGGCTTCTTATTCCTTTGAAGCCGGTCTTGCCAATGACGAGGGAACAGATGCGGCGGACGCCGTTGTGACAGGCCTGAGTGCCTATGAAGACGAGGTTGTCTATGAAGACGGCTTCAAGGGCAGCGCCATCCGTCTGGGGGACTACGGCCTGCGGCTGAACCAGGCCAATCTGGGAGAGAACTTCACCGTGTCCATGTGGCTGAAGGCTGACGGCACATTCCCGGAGAACCAGGTGCTGATGTTCTTAGGCTACCATGATCCGGAGCAGTGGATCGCGGTGTCCGGAGGAGAACCCTGGGGAGGCAATTCCTCCCTCTGCAAGTTCTGGGCTCATGACAGCAGCCTGTATACCAGCCACACCACCCTCAGCACCATGAACATCGGGGACGGCAGCTGGCATCAGCTGACCCTGACCGGATCCGAGTCTACGGTGACCGCTTACCTGGACGGCCAGGCAGTGGCCTACGCGGACGGCCAGAACGGAGCCTCCAATCATCCTCTGGCAGGTGAAAACCAGGATATCTACATCGGCGTCAACAACTGGGACACCGAATTTGAAGGCCTGGTAGATGAGATTGAAGTATATGACTGCACTCTTTCCGCGGAAGATATCGCGGCAGCTTACGAGGCAGCCAACGCGGATCCCAAAGAAGGGAAAATCGCGGAGTACACCTTTGAGGAAAGCATCGCGGATAATAACGGCGAAGAAGCGTCTGCGATTGTCAGCGGACTTGGGGCTTACGGCGGCGATGTGAAATACGAGGCAGGCTTCCGGGGCGAAGCGGTTCGTCTTGGGGATTACGGCCTGCAGCTGAACAAGACAAACCTGGGAGAGAACTTCACTGTATCCATGTGGGTGAAACCGGACGGAACCTTTGCGGAGAATCAGGTACTCACCTTACTGGGATATCACAGCCCGGAACAGTGGCTTGCGGTATCCGGCAACCGAAGCGGCACATCCGCCTGCAAATTCTGGGCCAACGGCGGAGGATACGGAACCTGGACCACTCTGGGAACTCCGACGATTAACGCCGACGGCTGGCATCAGCTGGTGATCACAGGCACGGAATCCACCGTGACCGCCTATCTGGACGGCGCGCAGGTGGGAAGCGGAACTTCCAATCATCCTCTGGCGCAGGAAAATGGCGACATTTACCTGGGCGTCAATAACTGGGATGCGGAATTCTCCGGCCTGATGGACGATGTGGAACTTTACAAAGAGGCCCTGTCTGCGGCGGAGATCAGCCAGATCTACACCGAAGACCTTCTGGCGGCAGACGCGGCGGCCCTGACAGTTCCCTCGGAGGTGAGCTGGGATATCACCCTTCCCTCCTCGGGAAACAGCGGACAGACCACTGTGACCTGGACTTCCGACAAACCGGAGTTCATCGATGCCGAAACCGGCAAAGTCAACCGTCCCGCCCAGGGAGAGGAGCCGGAGACAGTAGTGCTGACCGCTGTGATCAGCAATGGAAATAAAAGCGCCTCAAAGACATTTACGGTTTCCGTCCTTCCGAAAAATCCGGATGAAGACATTCTGGTTTACGCGGAACGTCTGAGCCTCAACGCGGGATTTGTTTCCGCGGACTTCGCGCTGCCGGAGACGGCAGGAGAGGCTTCCGTGACCTGGACTTCCAGCGATCCGGCCATTGCCATCGATGGAAATACCGCGAAAGTTACAAGACCGGAGGGCGAAAATAAGGCAGTTACACTGACTGCCGAGATCAGCCTGGAAGGCGCGTCTGCCGGCCAGACAAAGGAATTCCCCCTGACCGTTGTGGCAGAGGGACCGGATGTAATGACCTACATCAGCAACGCTCCGGCTACGGGACAGAACGGCGGCATGAAGATTGCCGGAGAGACGGAAAATGGATTTGAGGTTCTGCACAGCAACCAGCCCATCCTTTACGCCTCCAAAGGAACCAGATCCTTCGGCGCGGCGCAGATTTTCCGCAAAGGAGACGGCAGCTTCGGCGCAGTGGCTTCCGACGGCGGCAGCAACGGAAATCTGATTTTCTTCACATCCGAAGACCTGATTACCTATTCCGGGGAGACTCTGGTGTCTGTACCGGGGGTGTCCAGCGTCAGCGAAGTAAACTGTGTATATGACAGCGCAAATCAGGTTTACAAGATCTTTATTCAGGACGCCAGCGGAACCGTATGGGAGTCTGAAAGCGCGGATCTTGTGACAGCGGAGCCTGCGGCAGTCAGCGAGTACGAATTTCATGCTGTCGAGGGAGCGCCTGCAGACGCGGTGCATCCCTGTGTAACTGCTCTGACTCAGACGGAGTATGACGCTCTGGTGAAGAAATTCGCCCCGATTACCAACACAGGCGTGCAGGCGCCGGCGGACATTGAGATCGGTCAGGACGAGGAGTATACGCTTCCGGAAATGGTTACCGCGGAGTACTCTGACGGCACCACCAAGCAGCTGGGTGTTGTTTGGAACCAGGAAGACCTGGAGAATGTGGATACATCCACCCCGGGCACCTATGAAGTGAGGGGCGAGGTACAGCGCACCATCTCCTACACGGATCCGGAAGAACCTCTGGTTAAGGAAAGAGCCGATCCGTTTATGACCTATGACGCGGAGCGGGGTATGTATTACTTTACCGGATCTTATCCCACAAACGGAGCCGGCGGAGCGGATGGATATGACCGCCTGGTGATCCGGGAGGCGTCCACCATTGAGGGCCTCTCGACCGCGGAGGAAACCGTGATCTGGGATGAGTCTTGGGACGACGGCCAGGGCAATCCCTACAGCCAGTGGATCTGGGCTCCGGAACTTCACAAGATTGGGGATTACTGGTACATTATCAGTACGGCGGGAACCAACGGCGGCGACCGGTTCGGAACCCTTCGTCCCTTCATGATGAGATGTACGGATCCGGACCATATTACCGATCCGGATTCCTGGGAAGATCCCGTGAGGGTGAAGCCTATGGCCGGTGATGAGAAAAACTGCCTGAACGCCATGTCTCTGGATATGACCTATTTTGAGGCGGGCGGACAGAGCTATCTGGCATGGGCAGACTTTACCCAGACAGGTATTTCCAGCATCTACATCGCCACCATTGATCCCTCTGATCCTACACAGCTTACCAGTCCCTGCAGCGTGATCTCCAGACCGGAGTACAGCTGGGAATACGTAAGAGCTACAGTAAATGAAGGACCTGCGGTGTTTAAGAACAACGGCAAGGTTTACCTGGCGTTCTCCGCTTCGGGAACAGGCTCTGAGTACTGCGTGGGCCTGCTGACGGCAGAGGAGGGAGCGGATCTGCTGGATCCGGCTTCCTGGGTAAAATCCAATTACCCCCTGCTGACCAGCACGGATTTCAACGATGAAGTATCCGGACCGGGACACAATTCCTTTACGGTAGACCAATACGGCAACGTGATTATCGTTTACCATGCCCGCCCGGCAGCTATTCACTCAAGCGGCGGCATTCATAACGGCGATCCGCTTCAGGATCCCTGCCGGTACGCGTACCTGCAGCCGGTAAACATCGCGGCGGACGGCTCACCGGTGCTGAACATGACGCCGGAGCAGGAGCTGGCGGACGAGTACAGAAATGTATCCATCACCATCACGGTCAGCGAGTCCCAAGTGGAGAAGACCCTGACCGGCATTGAGGTGACGGCCCAGCCGGCAAAGACGGAATACCAGGTGGGCGAGGCCTTTGACCCCGCAGGCATGGAAGTAACCGCCGTCTACAGCAACGGTGAAACGGAGGTGTTGGGGGCAGACGCGGAAGGACTTGCCTTCACGCCGGAAGTATTTACCGAAGCGGGAGAGCAGACGGTAACCGTGCTCTACACCGCGGGAGACGTCACTCAGACAGCCAGCGTTGCGGTTACGGTAACGGAGAAGACCGTTGTGCCGGAGGTGACCCTGACCGGAATCAGCGCAGAGGCTCCGGAAAAGACAACCTACACCGTGGGCGAGGAGCTGAACCTTGACGGACTGAAAGTAACGGCATTGTATTCTGACGGCACAAGCAAGGACGTAACCGATTCCGAATATGTAACAGTAGATACATCCGCGTGCGACATGAATGCGGCCGGAACCTACACAATTAAAGTTTCCTATACAGAGGGAGAGTTTACGGCGGAGGATACCTTCGCGGTCACAGTAAAGGCTGCGGAACCCACTGAGACTCCCACCCAGGAGCCTACCGAGGAACCCACCGAGACTCCCACTCAGGAGCCTACCGAGGAACCCACCGAGACTCCCACCCAGGAGCCTACCCAGGAACCCACCGAGACTCCCACTCAGGAACCGACCCAGGAGCCTGCCGGAACTCAGAAACCTTCCGGTACAGGAACTCCCGGAACCAGTGTGACCCCGGGAAGCGGTTCCGGACAGGGAAGTGCCCAGGGCGGCGGACAGGCCGCTCAGACCGGCGATGCCAGCAATGCAATGCCCGCTGCGGCAGCACTGACTCTGGCGGCGGGATGCGCGGCAGTACTGGTTGTTTTGAAACGGAGAAAAGCAAATTAAGGAGCTGTTTATGAAAAAGAGATTTTTTACAGGCGCACTGGCAGTGCTCATGGGCATTGCCCTGTGCCAGCTCCCTGCGGACACAGTCGCGGAAGGCTGGGAGCCCCAGGAGAAGATTTTAACCAAGAGCAACTCGGGAAATCCCATGCTGGGATTTGACGAGAACGGAGAGATTCTGTACGGCGGAGATCCTTCTATTATGGTGGATGGTGATACCGTGTACGCCTATGTGGGAAATGATGTGTCCACCGGCGAGTACTATACCATGCCCCAGTGGATCTGCTACTCTTCCAAAGATCTGAAAGAGTGGAAGTATGAAAGCGTCATTATGACCATGCAGGATGTGAGCTGGAGAAACGACGATGTATCCGCCTGGGCCAGCCAGGTGGCCAGAGTGGGAGATAAGTATTACTTCTTCTACTGCGCGGAAGGCAACGGCAGTGTGGGAAGAGGCAAATGCATCGGCGCGGCTATCTCTGACTCCCCCACGGGTCCCTTTACGGATATCGGACATCCTCTGGTGAGAAACATTGATACCCCCAACGGTCCCCACACCTGGGAGGACATTGACCCCACCGTATGGGTGGAGGGCGATGACGTCTATGTAGGCTGGGGAAACAACCGTTTCTTCGTCTGCCAGGTAGAATGCGGGGATACCACCGTCACCATCAAGGATCAGGACGGCAATCCCAACAACCTTTCCGTGGGATATGAGAAAGGCAATGATATTGTCATCGGAAAGATGAACGGCATCGAGATTTTCAACGATCAGGATAAGTTTGAGGGACACAGCTTTACTGAGGCTCCCTGGTATTACAGGCAGAAAGACGAGAACGGAAACTATTACGGACCTTACTATATGTTCTTCGCCTGCGACTGGAGAGAGCAGATGGCTTACGCCACCACCGATGATCTGATGAGCAACGATTGGACCTTCGGAGGCATTATCATGGAACCCTCCGCTACCGCCAACACCAACCATATGGCAGTCTTTGATTTTGAGGGACAGACCTATTTCGTATACCATGACGGAAGCCTGCCCCACGGCAGCGGTTACCGCCGGGTAGCATGTATCGAAAAATTCGATATTAACGAGGACGGCACCATCGATCCCATCACCAAGACCGCGGTGGGACTGACAGGAACGGTCAGCACCATTACGGATTCTACGGGAGCGTTTGTGGCCAACGAACCCTTTACCAATACCCTGAACGACGCGGATTATCCCATGACCGACTGGAGTACCTCCAGCCTGACAGCCAGAGGAAGCAAGCCCATTATTGTAGACTTCTTCCAGACCGGCACGGAGAAGGAGTGGGAGATCAATCCGGGCAAGGCGGATTCTGACAATGAAGCCTATGTCTCCATTGAGTCCAACAACAAACCCGGCCTTTACATGGCGGCCGGAAACCAGGCGGCGGACGGAACCATTCGGGTGGTACTGGCTCAGGATGCCGGCGGCACAGAGGAAGAAGCAAACCGCATGACCTTCCGCACCCTGTACGGCATGAACGGAGAGGGCGTGACCTTTGAGAGCGTGCAGTATCCGGGATATTATATGACCAGCCGGGACGGGGCTCTGTATCTGGAGCAGGATCCGGATCCGGAGGCAGCTACCTTCTATGTATCTACAGATTCCTATGTGAGCATGGACGATGTGGATGTACAGAAGACCACCAGACTGTACACAGCAGGACAGGAACTGAACGACGATGACATCCGCATTCTGCTGCAGACCGGCAGCGGCGAGACAGAGACCGTAACAGAGTACACCACTAACGCCGGTGAGATCGATATGAGCACCCCCGGAACCAAGGAACTGAAGGTTTCCTTTGAGTACAATGGGGAGACCATGGAAGCAGCGGTAAGGATCACAGTGGTTGACGCGGACTATCGCCAGAATCAGTAATAAGGAAAGGAAGAAACGAATATGAAAAGAAAAAGTTTTATATCAGGTCTTCTGGCTGGCGCTCTGGTTCTGACTTCTGTGATTATTCCCGGGGCAAAGCCGGTGCAGGCGGAAGAGTATGACCTGACCGAAGGTCTGGTTGCCTCTTATTCCTTTGATAAGGAGGATCTGACAGACAGCGTGGGCGGAGCCGATGCTTCCGCCATTGTCACAGGCCTGGGAGCCTACAGCGGAACTTTGGAATATGTAGAGGGACAGAGCGGAAAAGGAATTCAGCTGGGAGATTACGGACTGAAGCTGAACCGGGAAAATCTGGGAGAGAACTTTACGGTTTCTCTGTGGATTAAGCCGGACGGCAACATTATGGCAGACCAGAGTACTCTGTTTCTGGGCTGGCACAGCCCGGAGAAGTGGCTGGCCGTGGCAGGAGAGCAGTCGAACAGTACCTTATACAGATTCTGGGGAAATGGAAACGGCTTTTCCTGGACCGGACTGGGAACCCAGAATATTACCCCGGACGGCTGGCATCAGCTGACCCTCACCGGGGACAGCAGTACAGTAAAGGCCTATCTGGACGGTGAGCAGTGGGGAACCGGAGACAGCAACGCTCCCCTGGTTGGAGACAACCAGGATATTTACGTGGGCGTCACCTACTGGGATGTGGAATTTACCGGCGCTGTGGACGAGGTAAAGGTTTATGACCGCACCTTAAGCGAAGGGGAAGTCTACCGCCTTTATGATCCGGAGACTCCCGCTGAGGAGCTTCTGGAAAGAGACGGCATCACTGTAACGGAATCCATGAATATGGTCCTGGGAAGAACCCAGCAGATCGAACTGTCCATGAATCAGATCGCGGCGGATTCCAACCCGGAGATTACCTTTGAGAGCGCTGACCCGAAAGTGGCTGAAGTATCCGAGGACGGCCTGGTAACAGCGGCGGGAGCCGGAGAGACGCAGATCACTGTTTCTGTGACACTGGGAGACACAACGGTGCAGGCAGTTACAAACGTTTCCGTTACCGGATCCCTGGATGAAACTCTGGTTGCCTCCTATGATTTTGAGGGCAGCCTGGAGAACGGCGTGGAAGGAGGCGCGGACGCCTCCATGCTGGTAACCGGTCTGAATTCCTACGTTGGCCAGGCGGCGTATGATCAGGGAAGAGACGGCCAGGCTGTACGTCTGGGGGACTACGGACTGAAGCTGAACCTGAACGATCTGGGCACCGAATATACAGTATCCATGTGGGTCAGATCCGATGAACCCCTGGCGGGGAATCAGGTCATGCTGTTTATGGGATATCACGACCCGGAAAATTGGCTGGCCATTTCCGGAGATTCCGGCGATAAACTGAAATTCTGGGCCAACGGCGGCATCGGCCAGTGGGTGACTCTGGCCAGCCCGGTGGTGCCCAGCGCCCAGTGGCATCAGATTACCGTAACCGGCACAGAGGGATCCACAACTCTCTATCTGGACGGAATTACCATGGGAACCTCCAACAGTAACGATCCTCTGGATGGAGCCAACGCGGACATTTACCTGGGCGTCAATTTCTGGGATCCGGAATACGAAGGACTCATGGACGATGTAAAAGTTTATAATATTGCCATGTCAGAGGAAGAAGTCCAGGCGCAGGCGCTGGAGGAATTCCAGACAGCCCTTGAGACGAAACTCAGCGGCGCGCTGGAGAGAGAGGATCTGATAGGAACCAATGCCAGCGGGGATGAAATCAAATATGATATGGAACTGCCGGAGACAGCGGACGGACTGAAGCTTACCTGGTCCAGCAGCAATCCGGAAGTGATCGCGGCGGATGGAACCATTACAGGTCCCGATGAGGAGACAGAAGTTACGCTGACCGGAACTGCGGCCTACGGCGCGCTGTCCGCGGAGATTTCCTTCACCTACACGGTGGTTCCACTGGAACGGGGAGCGCTGGATGAACTGATCCAGGAGGCGAAAGCCATCGATACCTCTCTTCTGACCGCCGTGTCAAAAGAGAGACTGGAGAATGCGATTACAGCGGCAGAGGAAGCCAATTCCTTTACGAAAGTGGAAAAGGCTCAGGTGAACCTGCAGTTTGTAATGGACAATCTGGACTATATGGACGAGGCTGTAAATCCCTTCCAGTATCTGGCGGATCCTGCGGCTGAAGTCCAGCTGAAAGCCGGAGAAACCATGGAACTGTTTACGGTACCGGAAGCCATCCGCGACTATGTAACGGTAACCTATTCCTCAGAGAATGATCAGGTTGCGGCTTACGCGGATGGTACCGTGACAGCCGCGGCAGAGGGAAAAGTCATTGTGACTGCTACAGTGACCTCCAACTATGACGGGTTTAAGATGGAATACTCCACAGCCGTGGAGGTGACAGGAAGCGGTGAGCCTACGACTGAACCGACCCAGGAACCCACCGGAGAGCCCACACAGGAACCCACCGGTGAGCCCACACAGGAACCCACGGAAGAACCTACCGGTGAACCGACTCAGGAACCCACCGGCGAGCCCACGGAAGAACCTACCGGTGAACCGACTCAGGAGCCTACCGGAGAGCCCACACAGGAGCCTACCGGAGAGCCTACACAGGAGCCTACCGGAGAGCCTACACAGGAGCCTACCGGAGAGCCTACACAGGAGCCTACCGGAACCCAGAAACCTTCCGGCAGCGTGACACCGGGCGGCGGACAGAAACCCACCGGTTCCGGCCAGGGTTCTGCTCAGGGCGGCCATGCCGCTAATACCGGAGATTCCGCCAATCTGCTGCTGCCTGCTGTGACAGCGGCTGCGGCGTCAGCCCTTCTGGCGGGAGCTCTGACAGCAAAACGAAGAAGAAAACGTTCCTGATCTGAGTAAGAACAGGAGAATCATGGGAGGAAGACTGCTTCGGCGGTCTTCCTCTTGTGATTTCCGGATGTCGGGTCCTGTCTTTTTCTTGACAATCCTGTAAATGATGCTATATACTTAGCACATAAAATGAAGCAGTGCCGCGGCAAAGGATTCACGTCAGACCGTAAAATACAGGTCATGACGTGTTTTGTTGTTGCGTGACGCGGATTTTTATATACTCTTACAATCACCAATATATAAAGATGGAGGTTTACGATGAAAAAGAAAGTACTCAGTTTTGCCCTGGCAGGCCTTATGGCTCTGGGACTGTTCGGATGCGGCGGCGAGGGCGGTTCTGCTTCCGGCTCCAACGGCGGCGCGGAGGGAGAGGCCAACAGCGATATCAAAGTGGGAGTGATCCTTCTGGGAGATGACGCGGAGTCCTATACGGCGGCGCACATTCAGGGCATTGAGGAGGCGGTTTCCAATCTGGGACTGTCCGAGGACAAGAACATCATCTGGAAATACAATGTTCCCGAGGAGCAGGAATGCTATGAGGCGGCTGTGGACCTGGTGGCTTCCGGCTGTGATCTGGTGATTTCCAACAGCTACGGCCATCAGACCTTTATGGTGCAGGCTGCCGCAGAGTATCCGGATGTGCAGTTCGTATCTATGACCGGCGATTTCGCTGCCATCTGCGGCCTGGACAATATGAAGAATGCGTTTACCAATATTTATGAGGCGCGGTATGTATCCGGCGTGGTTGCGGGACTGAAGCTGCAGGAGCTGGTGGAGACCGGAGAACTGACTCAGGAGAAGCATCCCGAAAGCTTTGACGGGGAAGGCAACATTAAAGTAGGATATGTAGGCGCTTACAATTACGCGGAGGTGGTTTCCGGCTACACCGCTTTCTTCCTGGGAATCCGCAGCGTGATGCCCAATGTGGTTATGGAAGTGAACTACACCAACTCCTGGTTTGATATTGATAAAGAGGGCGCGGCGGCAGAGGCTCTGATCGCCAACGGCTGCGTAATCATCGGACAGCATGCGGACTCTACCGGAGCTCCCGCGGCCACCGAAAAGGAGTATCAGGCAGGCAAGCTGTGCTTCTCCGTAGGCTACAATGTGGACATGCAGGAGGCGGCTCCGGACACCGCTCTGACTTCCGCCACCAACAACTGGGGCGTATACTATACCTATGCCATTGAGACGGTCATGAACGGCGGGCAGATCGACACCGACTGGGCCAAGGGCTACGCGGACGGCGCTGTGGGCATTACGGAACTGAGCCCCGCCTGCGCGGAGGGAACTGCCGAGTATGTGGAGGAAGTGGAGAATCAGCTTCGCGACGGCACGCTTCATGTGTTTGATACATCCAAGTATACGGTGGACGGACAGCAGGTCACCAGCGATATGATTGATCTCAGCTATATGGATACCTATGAAGGCGAGACCAAGGAAGCCATCCAGGATGGATATTTCGCGGAGTCTACCCTTCGCAGCGCGCCGTATTTCGCTGAAAGAATTGACGGCATCACCGAGGACGCTCCCCCGGCGGAATAAAGAAAAGAGACAGAGGGAAGCTCAGAAGGCTTCCCTCTTCTTAATAGAAAACCGAGACAAAAGAAAATGAGGGAAAGGAGGCCTGTTCCCATGGAAAATGCCATTGAACTGAGACATGTGACCAAGACATTTGGGAGAGTGACGGCTAACAGGGATGTCTCCCTGGAGCTTAAGAAAGGCGAGATCCTGTCGCTGCTGGGCGAAAACGGAAGCGGAAAGACAACTCTGATGAACATGATCGCCGGCATCTATTATCCGGATGAAGGAGAAATTTTTGTAAACGGACGCCGGGTGGAGATCCGTTCCCCAAAAGACGCTTACAATCTGGGAATCGCTATGATCCATCAGCATTTTAAACTGGTGGACGTGTTTACGGCTCTGGAAAATATCGCTCTGGGACTGGACAAAAAGGAAAAATATGACCTGGCGGCTATCCGGAAGAGGGCCGGGGAGATCTGTGAAAAATATCGCTTTGATCTGGATCTGAATCAGAAGGTATATGAGATGAGCGTCTCCCAGAAACAGACGCTGGAGATCGTTAAGGCTCTGTTCCGGGGAGCTGATATTCTGATCCTGGACGAGCCTACGGCGGTGCTGACGCCCCAGGAGACAGAGAAACTTTTTGATGTGCTGCGGAATATGCGAAAGGACAGCAAATCTGTGGTGCTGATTACCCACAAGCTTCATGAGGTGCTGGAGATCTCCAACCGGGTGGCGATTCTCCGGAAGGGAGAGTATGTGGGTACGGTGGAGACAAAGGATGCCACAGAGAGCCTGCTGACAGAGATGATGGTGGGGCAGAAGGTGGAGCTGAATATTCACCGGTCACAGCCGGAGAATCCAAGAAAACGTCTGGAGATCCGCGGCCTTACGGTTTACAGCCGGGAGGGCGTGAAGGTGCTGGATGATATTTCCTTCGACGTGTACAGCGGCGAGATCCTGGGCATTGCCGGAGTTTCCGGAAACGGCCAGAAGGAGCTGCTGGAGGCTATCGCGGGCCTGCAGGGCACAGCGGAGAACAGCAGCATTACTTTTTACGGGGATGACGCGAAGATGCAGCTCATCGGCATGACTCCCAGAAAGATCCGGGACGCGGGCATTCACCTCTCCTTTGTGCCGGAGGATCGGCTGGGCATGGGCCTGGTGGGTTCCATGGGCATGATCGACAATATGATGCTGAAAAGCTATGACAGCGGAAAATCCTTCCTGGCAGACCGGAAAGGCCCCAGGGAGCTGGCGGAAAAGGTGAAGGAAGAGCTGGGGGTGGTGACGCCGGGGGTCAATACCCCTGTGTCCCGGCTTTCCGGCGGAAATGTGCAGAAGGTGCTGGTGGGCCGGGAGATCGCGGCGGATCCCATTGTGCTGATGACCGCCTACGCCGTCCGGGGACTGGATATCCATACCTCCTACACCATTTACCATCTGCTGAATGAACAGAAAGAAAAAGGCGTGGCAGTGATCTATGTGGGAGAGGATCTGGATGTGCTGCTGGATCTCTGCGACCGGATTTTTGTCCTCTGCGGCGGTAAGGGAAACGGCATGCTGGACGGCAGAACCGCTACCAAAGAGCAGGTAGGACTTCTTATGACCAATCTGAAAAACGGAGGTGGGGAATCATGAGCGTGGAGAGAACCCAGGGGCAGGAGCCCTTTGTCCGCATTGTAAAGCGGGACGGCGCTCCCTTTAAAAGTAAAGTGCTGGCCCGGGCGCTGGCCATTGTGCTGGCGCTGGTCATCGACGCGGTATTCATTTTTGCGGTGACGGGTCTGAATCCCCTATCTGTCTACGGAGTTATGTTTCAGGGAACCTTTGCCAACGGCATCCGTTTTTCCTGGGCTATGCGGGATCTGGTGACCCTGCTGTGCATCGGCATCGCACTGGCGCCGGCTTTTAAGATGCGGTTCTGGAACATCGGCGCGGAAGGGCAGGTGCTGGTGGGAGGCCTTGCCACGGCCCTGGTGATGGTGGCCTGCGGCAATACCCTGCCCACTCCGGTTCTGTTTCTGGTAATGTTTGTGACCAGTATTCTGGCGGGGGCTGTATGGGGCTTTGTGCCCGCCTTCTTCCGGGCCAGATGGGGAACCAACGAGACCCTGTTTACTCTGATGATGAACTATGTGGCCACCAGTATTGTGGCCTGTGTGGTAAATATTCTCCGGGGGGACGCCTCCAGTCTGGGCAAGCTGAATATGGGCACCCAGGCCGGCTGGTTTCCGGCCTTTCTGGGACAGCGGTACAACATCAACATCCTGGTGGTGGCGGTGCTGACCGTGGCGATGTTCCTGTATCTGAAATATTCCAAGCACGGCTATGAGATCAGCGTGGTGGGCGAGTCGGAGAATACCGCCCGTTACGCCGGCATTAACGTGCGCTGGGTGCGGGTCCGGACCATGCTGATCTCCGGAGCCATCTGCGGCCTGGCCGGATTCCTTATTGTAGCCGGAAGAGACCAGACGATCTCCACCAATACGGCGGGAGGGCAGGGCTTTACCGCCATCATTGTGGCCTGGCTGGCAAAATTCAATACCTTCTATATGGCGTTGATTTCTTTCCTGCTGGTATTTCTTTCCAGAGGAGCGGCGGAGATCGCTTCCGCCTACAGCCTGAATGATTACGCCTCGGATATCATCACCGGCGTGATTCTGTTCTGTATCCTGGGCAGTGAATTCTTTATTAACTTTAAGATGATCTTCCGGGGCAAGAGCCAGAAGGAGGTGAAGTAAGTATGGAAAATCTTGTGGCATGGATTTTACGGGCCATCCCCTTTGGAACTATCATCATGTTCGGAGGCATGGGCGAGACTCTGACGGAAAAATCCGGAAATCTGAATCTGGGCGTCCCCGGCATTATGTATCTGGGAGGCTTTGCCGGCTTTGCCAGCGCGTATTTTTATGAGACCTCCACGCCGAATCCGGTGCCGGCCCTCTGCGTGGTCATTGCCCTGCTTTCCTGCGTCGGCGCCGCCATGCTGGGAGGACTGATCTTCAGTTTTCTGACCATCACCCTTCGGGCCAACCAGAATGTGACAGGCCTGGCTCTTACCATTTTCGGGCAGGGGGTAGCCAATTTCTTCGGCGTGCGGATCCTGGACGGAGCTACTTATTCAGCCGCTCCGGTGACCTACAGCGCTTTTTCCGCCAAGCTTCCCGGGGTTACCGAGCATTTCGGGCTTTTTGGGCGGCTGGTGCTGAACTACGGATTTCTGGTTTACGCGGCCGTGATCCTGGCGGTGGCGCTGCATTTCTTCTTTAAGAGAACCCGGACGGGACTGAATCTGCGGGCGGTGGGCGAGAGTCCCGCCACGGCGGACGCGGCCGGGGTGCATGTGATCCGGTATAAATATCTGGCTACCTGTATCGGAGCCGGTATTTCCGGCATCGGCGGCCTGTATTACGTGCTGGACTACAGCCAGGGTATCTGGGCTACCACAGGCCAGATGGAGGCTCTGGGCTGGCTGGCTGTGGCACTGGTGATCTTTACCACCTGGAAGCCGCTGAACGCCATCTGGGGAGCCTACCTCTTCGGCATGCTGTACTGGCTGTATATGTTCCTGCCGGATGTGCTGGGTATCCATGTGGCCAGCTACATGACGGATCTGATCCAGATGGTGCCCTACGTGGTGACTATTCTGGTGCTGATTGTAGCCAGTTTCCGGAAAAAGAAGGAGAATCAGCCTCCGGCCAGTCTGGGACTGTCCTACTTCCGGGAAGAACGATAAAATACGGTATATCAGCGCGGGCTGCTTCTGCTTCGGCAGAGCAGCCTGCCGCCGTTTCCGGTGATTGGACAATTTTCTTCCAGTGTCCTAACAGGGAAAAATGGCTATTGACTGTTGAGGAGAAACGATGTAAGGTTAGTAGCGTAGCGAGAGTACAATTTTATATGCTTTTCTCTTATTCAGAGTGGCGGAGGTACATAGGACCTGTGAAACCACGGCAACCCCATGGATGGAAGGTGCCAGCCTGAGCGAAGATTTCGAACAATAAGGGGATACAAGCTTAACAGCCAGGTCCGCCTTATAAGGCGGGCTTTTTGTATGCAGTTTCGTCTGCTCCGGCAGTTATGGCATCCTTTGGAAGGATGCGGAGAAAGAAAAGCAACAGAAGAAAAGGAGACGAAAATGGAAAAAAGACTTTTTACTTCCGAGTCCGTTACAGAAGGACATCCGGATAAAATCTGCGACGCGATTTCAGACGCCATCCTGGACGCTCTGGTGGCCCAGGATCCCATGAGCCGTGTGGCCTGCGAGACCTGCACTACCACCGGCGTGGTGATGGTCATGGGAGAGATCACCTCCAAGGCCAACATCGATATTCCTCAGATTGTCCGGGATACTGTGACCGAGATCGGCTACACCAGAGGAAAATTTGGCTTTGACGCCGAGACCTGCGCGGTAATCACGGCCATTGACAAGCAGTCCACCGACATCGCCATGGGCGTGGACAAGGCTCTGGAGGCCAAGGAAAACACCATGTCCGATGAGGATATCGACGCCATCGGCGCCGGAGATCAGGGAATGATGTTCGGCTATGCCTGCAGCGAGACCGAGGAGTATATGCCCTATCCCATCGCCCTGGCCCACAAGCTGGCAAGAAAACTGACCGAAGTCCGCAAGAACGGCACGCTGCCTTACCTGCGTCCCGATGGAAAGACCCAGGTTACCGTGGAGTACGATGAGGACGGAAAGCCCTTCCGCCTGGACGCGGTGGTTCTGTCCACCCAGCACGGACCGGAAGTTTCCCAGGAGCAGATCCATGGGGATATTAAGAAGTATGTGTTCGATCCCATCCTTCCCAAGGATATGATCGATGAGGAGACCAAGTTCTTTATTAATCCTACCGGCCGTTTCGTCATCGGAGGACCTCACGGAGATTCCGGTCTCACCGGCCGCAAGATCATCGTGGACACCTACGGCGGATATGCCCGCCACGGCGGCGGCGCCTTCTCCGGCAAGGACTGCACCAAGGTAGACCGTTCCGCTGCTTACGCTGCCCGTTACGTGGCCAAGAACCTGGTGGCTGCGGGCCTGGCGGACAAGTGCGAGCTTCAGCTGTCCTACGCCATCGGCGTGGCTCATCCCACCTCCATTCAGGTGGAGACCTTCGGCACCGGCAAGCTGTCCGATGAGAAACTGACAGAGATCGTCCGGGAAAACTTTGACCTGCGTCCCGCCGGCATCATCCGGATGCTGGATCTGCGCCGCCCCATTTACAAACAGACGGCCGCTTATGGACATTTCGGAAGAAACGATCTGGATCTTCCCTGGGAGAAGCTGGACAAAGTGGACGCGCTGAAGAAATATCTGTGATAAAACGGAATCAGAAAAGCGGACTGTGAAGAGTAAGAGAGAAAAGAGTCTGCCGCGCCTGGAAACAGGCGGGCAGGCTCTTTTATAGGTGGTGCGGCTTTAAAACTTCGAAATATTAAATGTTGGCAGCTGGTCCATTAAGGCTTTTATTTCAGCATCTTTTACTTTTACATCGGCAAAAACAACAATATCATAGTAATCTTCATTTTGGAAATCTTTTAATCCGCCAAGTTCATTACAAATAGAACAATTCTCGAAAACAATCTTGCCGGCGATTCTTCTATTATAATCAATTCCAAATTTTAATATATCCACTGCTCTTTGCTTATATTTATCCAAATGTTTCAAAGCATACCTTAAGCAGTTGTTGATGATAGGATTAATCGTGCGATATATAATAGAATCGGCTTGCTTCTTTCTTCTGTCAGCATTTCCCAATGTAAGCTTATAAGATTTCTTTTCGAATATGGAATGAAATAAACAATCATTATCTAGTATTATTTCTAAATAGTCACTTTGACAAAAAATACAATTTTCTGAAGCATAGTGACCGTTTGTAAAGAACATATGGTAGGAATCATAAATATCATTAAACAGTTCCGCGTCGTTCATGCTCGCGACAAGACGAGCAAACTCAATATAGTTTTCAAAGTGAATCCATATCATACCTTTACTTTTGCTGAATTCAAATTGATTATGATACCACTTCAGTTTTATTCCGTATACATCGTGCAGATATCTTACACCATTTACGGAATGATATTCCACCAAATAATCAAGAAAGGTTTTCCCAAATTCATCGGTTTGAGTAAGGATAGATTTTCCGTCTTTCGCAAGCAGTAAGTCGAATTCTTCTCTATATAACCTGGGATCATCCAGATATGCGTAATATAAATTCATATTTAAGCGGCCTTTCTCCTTTCAGCATTTTTGAAAAGTTGGATTTTTCTCTAGCCGCAAATGTGTACGCCTCTTGTCCTTTTATTCCCAATTCGTGAGCAATATCAACGAGCAAATGAGTATACATCCGTATTCCTTTTAATTTCATATAGTGGTTAATATTGTTTTTCAAATCCCCCATAATTGCGCCTCCATAATCTTTCTGCCTTTATAATAGCACAGCTTTCTTGATGTTAATAGTCATTAAAGACAACTTTTGTTGTCAGTTTTGACTTGCGTTAGAATTCATGCCGAAAATTATACAGTCAAATTTGGCAACAAATAAAGCGAACGGTTTATGCGCAGTATGGACACAGGGGCATTCGCCGCTGATTGTACATCAGGAACAGCCAAAAATACGGCGCAGCCCATTTTGCCGGGCTGCGCCGTATCTTATACAGGGAACTTTTATTCTCTTTCTACAATGGCCGCGCAGCCCATGCCGCCTCCTACGCAGAGGGTTGCCAGACCTTTCTTAGCGTCCCGTTTTTCCATCTCGTAGAGCAGGGTTACCAGGATCCGGCAGCCGGAGCAGCCTACCGGGTGGCCCAGGGCGATGGCGCCGCCGTTGACGTTTACCTTGCTCATGTCAAAGTCCAGATCCCGGGCAACCGCCACGGACTGAGCGGCAAAAGCCTCGTTTGCCTCCACCAGATCCATATCCTGGATGGTCAGTCCGGTTCTGGCAAAGAGCTTTTTGGTAGCGGCGATGGGGCCCACGCCCATGATGGAGGGATCCACGCCGGCCAGGGTTCCGTCGATCCAGGTTGCCATGGGTTTTACTCCCAGTTCTTTGGCTTTTTCTTCGCTCATGACTACAATGGCGGCAGCGCCGTCGTTGATGGAGGAGGCGTTTCCGGCGGTCACCATGCCGTCCTTCTTGAAGGCGGGACGGAGCTTGGAAAGGCTCTCCACCGTAACGCCCTGGCGGGGGCCTTCATCGGTGTCGAAGAGTACGGTTTCTTTTTTCTTCTTGACTTCCACCGGAACGATCTCATCTTTGAAGCGTCCGGAAGCAATGGCCGCGCAGGCTTTCTGCTGGCTGTTGGCGGCAAAAGCGTCCAGTTCCTCACGGGTCAGTCCCCACTGCTCCGCTACATTTTCAGCGGTGATGCCCATGTGATAGTGGTGGAAAGCATCTGTAAGGGCGTCTGTGATCATGGTGTCGTAGATCTGGTTATTGCCCATGCGGTAGCCGAAACGGGCGTTCTGCAGGGCGTAGGGAGCCATGGACATGTTTTCGATGCCGCCGGCTACGATGATGTCAGCCTCGCCCTCCCGGATCATTCTGGCGGCGGTATTTACGCAGTCCAGACCGGAGCCGCAGAGCACGTTGATGGTGATGGCCGGGGATTCCACGGGAATGCCGGCGTTGACAGCGGCCTGTCTGGCGGGATTCTGGCCGGTTCCGGCCTGGATGACACAGCCCATGTAGACCATGTCCACCTGCTCCGGTTTTACGCCGGAGCGCTTCAGGGCCTCTTTGATAACGATGGTTCCCAGTTCCGGGGCGGGGGTGGTGCTTAAGGCTCCGCCCATGACGCCGATTGCGGTCCGGCAGGCGCCGGCCAGTACGATTTTTTTAGCCATTGGATTTGTCCTCCTTCATATGGTGTAAAGATACTTTTTCGCTATCTCTATGATAGCAGAAAATAAAAAAAATGCAACGGATATTGTTATTTTTATAACAATATCCGCCGCGTTTTTTCCGGAAAGAGCGGAAAACTCAGGAAACTGAGGTATCCTTGCGGTTTACCAGAAAAATTCCCAGAGATACCAAGATCAGGGCGGCCAGACCGTAGAGGCTGAAGGCCTGGTTGTTTTCTCCCAGCAGAAGGGCGGAGAGGATCACGCCGAATACCGGATTCATAAATCCGAAGACGGCAATCCGGCTGACGGGATTATATTTCAGCAGGATTCCCCAGAGACTGTAGGCCACGGCAGAGATCATAGCCATATAAAGCAGAAGCAGGGAGGAGGGAATGGTAAAACCGCTGACCCGCCCTCCCATGGCGGCTCCGCCGGCAGCCAGAATCAGACCGCCCAGGATAAACTGCCAGCCGCTGAGCATCACCGGATTTTCTCTGGCAGAAAATTTTTTTACCAGAACGGATGACAAGGCATAGGACAGAGCGGCGATGAGGATAAAGCCTTCCCCGGTGAGCTTCATATGGAAATCAAAGGATCCTCCGGCCAGATTAATGAGAATCACTCCCGCGAATCCCGCCGCGCATCCCAGCAGCTTTACCCGGGTCAGCTTCTCATAACGGAAGAGCAGGCTGGACATGAGGATGGCGAAGAAGGTGCTGGAGGCATTTATAATGGAAGATTTTACTCCGGTAGTGTTGGCAAGGCCAATATAAAAAAAGAAATACTGGATGATGGTCTGGGCCAGGGACAGAAGTCCGATGGGAACCAGGGCGCTGCGGCGGGGCAGCAGGAGTTTCCGGGACGCCAGACTGCCGAAGAGAATCACCAGGATTCCCGCCAGGGTGAACCGGATCCCGGCGAAAAGGATCTGGGAAGCTGTGTCGGAGGCACCGATAGAAAACATCTGATACCCGATCTTTACAACGGGAAAGGCGCTGCCCCAGAGAAAACAGCAGATCAGGGTCAGCAGGCAGACAACAGGGATTTTGGTCAGCAGTTTCTGATTCATTACAGTTCATTCCTCTCCATGAAATAATAAGAGTAGCCCGACAAATGAGCATGAGACACGGATTGCTCCGCACTTCGTGCTTCCGCAACCCGTGTGTCGTCATAATAATACACCGGAACAAAGCGCAGGGCTTCGTCCCGGTGTATTATATAGAATCTTATTAAAATTTACAAGTATCAGAACAGACCGGTGATCTTTCCGTTCTCGTCTACATCGATCTTCTCTGCTGCCGGACGTTTGGGCAGGCCGGGCATGGTCATGATCTCTCCGGTGAGGGCTACGATGAAGCCTGCTCCTGCGGAGATCTTCAGATTGCGGACGGTTACCTCAAAGTCCGTGGGAGCTCCCAGTTTACCCGGATCATCGGTGAGGCTGTACTGGGTCTTAGCCACACAGATGGGGCAGTTGCCGTAACCCATAGCTTCCAGCTGCGCCGCCTGTTTCTTGGCGCCTGCGGTGAGCACCGCGCATTTGCCGCCGTAAACCTTCTGTACGATCTGGTTCAGTTTGTCCTCAATGCTTCCATCCAGTTCATAGGAGAAGGTGAAGCCGGAGTTATCCTCCTCGCAGAGACGAACCACTTCATTGGCCAGAGCGATACCGCCCTCGCCGCCTTTGGCCCATACCTCAGAAAGGGCTACATTTACACCCAGCTCTTTGCACTTGCGCTCTACCAGATCCAGCTCTGCCTTGGTATCCGTGGGGAAGGCGTTGATGGCTACTACGCAGGGCAGATGGTATACGTTCTTGATATTTCCTACGTGCTTCAGCAGGTTGGGAAGGCCTTTTTCCAGAGCTTCCAGATTCTCACTGTTCAGCTGATCCTTGGGAACGCCGCCGTTGTATTTCAGGGCGCGGACGGTGGCAACAATGACAACCGCGTTGGGTTTCAGACCAGCCATCCGGCACTTGATATCCAGGAATTTCTCCGCGCCCAGGTCCGCGCCGAAGCCTGCCTCTGTGATGCAGTAGTCGCCCAGCTTCAGGGCCATTCTGGTAGCGGTTACAGAGTTGCAGCCGTGAGCGATATTAGCGAAGGGTCCGCCGTGGACAATGGCCGGAACATGCTCCAGAGTCTGTACCAGGTTGGGCTTCAGGGCATCCTTCAGCAGCGCGCACATAGCGCCTTCCGCGTGAAGGTCTCCCGCGGTAACCGGTTTCTGCTCAGAAACTTTTCCGTAGGTATATCCCACTACCAGCCGGGCCAGCCGGGCCTTCAGGTCAGAGATATCGTTGGCCAGGCAGAGAACCGCCATGATTTCGGAGGCAACAGTAATGTCGTATCCGTCCTCTCTGGGAGTTCCGTTGCTTCTGCCGCCCAGTCCGTCCACTACGTTCCGCAGCTGACGGTCATTCATATCCACACATCTTCTCCAGGTGACCTTTCTGGGGTCGATGTTCAGCTCGTTGCCCTGGAAGATATGATTGTCGATCATAGCGGCCAGCAGGTTGTTGGCTGCTCCGATGGCGTGGAAGTCACCGGTGAAATGAAGGTTGATGTCCTCCATGGGAACTACCTGAGCGTATCCGCCGCCTGCAGCTCCGCCCTTTACGCCGAACACCGGTCCCAGAGAAGGCTCACGAAGGGCAACCATAACATTCTTGCCGATTTTCTGCATAGCGTCTGCCAGACCCACGGTGGTGGTGGTCTTTCCCTCTCCTGCGGGAGTAGGGTTGATAGCGGTCACCAGAACCAGTTTTCCGTCCGGCGCGTCAGATTCTTTTAATAAGTTGTAATCAATTTTCGCTTTGTACCTGCCGTACTGCTCCAGGTACTTGTCGTCAATCCCTGCCTTTTCGGCAATCTTGGTGATTGGCTCCATCACACACTCCTGCGCGATTTCGATGTCTGATTTGTAACCCATAACTCTTTACTCTCCTTTCTGATGAAGTGCGGCCGTTCTGTTGTCTGTGAACATTTTCAGTGAGCGGAAACAACACTAACAACATGCAGCTAGACAAAAAGGCAGCATTTGTAGCTTCACAAATGCTGCCCAGACGGTCGGCTTCACACACGTCCTGCTTCCCCTGTGGTTTTTCCACATATCCGTCAGTACACAGGACTGTTAAATTGTACAGGCATAGTATAGCACCTGGAAATCAAAAGTGCAATCCTTATTTTCAATTCATGCCCTTTTGGTTTTTTGCGCGTCATAAAGTCATGATTCCTGCGCCAGCGCAGCCCGCATGCCTTTTTGACGTTTGTCTCATAATAAATATATGAAATAACTCCTGCGCCGGGATGTTTCCCGGGAATTCCGGAAGCCCGCTAAAATCGGAAAACGGCTGTTCATGATTTATTTACAATTTATTGGCAAATAGCACTTGATTGTGGATAAGAAGTATGCTAGTATGTAGAAAGATTGAAAAAAGTATTTCAGAAATGTTACAAAAGAGTTTTAAAATGGGTTTTAGGAGTGTTATACATGCGAAATAAGAGGTTTCTTACATTAGGATTGGTGATTGCGCTGGCAGGCGCGCAGGTATTGACTGTAAGCGCGGCGCCCACGATAGATGAGGTACAGCAGCAGAAGGAAGATGCCAGCCAGTCTCTGGACGAGCTGACGGATTCCGTTAATAAACTGTCTGAGCAGAAGCAGCAGATTGAGAATGAAATTGATGATCTGGACGCGGAACTGATCAGCACCATCGCATCTGTAAATTCCCTGGATCAGCAGATTCAGGAGCAGGAAGCGGCTCTGGAGGTTACCAGTCAGAACCTGGCAGCGGCGGAGCAGGACAAGGCAGAGCAGTACGAAGCCATGAAGCAGCGGATGCAGTACATCTACGAGAGAGGCGGCAGCGGCGGATGGGCTACCATTCTGATGGAGGACGGAGATATTACCAGCCTTCTGAACCGCGCGGAATACACCCAGCAGATGTATGATTACGACAGAGAGTGTCTGGAGGAATACGCGCAGACAGTAGCGACCGTCACCGAGCTGCAGGAGCAGCAGAATACAGAGATGGCGGAGCTGGAAGTCTCAAAGAATGAGCAGGAGGAGCAGAAAGCTTACCTGGAGCAGAAGCTGGAGGAAAAGAAAGCTACTTCTTCCAATTATGACGCGGAGATCGCCGTAGCCAACGAAAAAGCGGCAGAATATCAGAATCTGATTGAAGAATACAACGCACAGATCCAGAAACTGGTAGAGGAGCAGCAGCGGGCCGCTGCGGAGGAGGCAGCGAGACAGCAGGCAGCCGCGGAAGAAGCGGCAAGACAGCAGGCGGCCGCAGAGGAAGCCGCCAGACAGGAGGCCGCTCAGCAGCAACAGCAGCAGACGCCTTCTTATACACCGCCTCAGAATAACGGAGGCAATGAGGATACTCCCGCGGCGGATGACACGCCGGATTACGGCGGCGGTTCTTCCAACAGCACGGTATCCGGATCTGTATCCGGACAGGCTGTCATTGATTACGCGCTGCAGTTTGTAGGCAACCCTTATGTATGGGGCGGAAACAGTCTGACCAACGGAACGGACTGCTCCGGATTTGTTCATCTGGTGTACGCGCACTTCGGAATTTCAGTAGCCAGACAGTCCACTGCGCTGAGAAGTGCCGGCTATGAAGTTTCCTACGCAGAGGCTCAGCCCGGCGATATCGTCTGCTATGACGGACATGTGGCCCTTTACATGGGCGGCGGCCGAATCGTTCACGCCTCCACACCGGAGACGGGAATTGTGACAGGAAGCGTTACCTGCAAGCCCATTATTACCATTCGGCGGGTAGTATAAATTCATACATAACAATAAAAGGATTCGCTGTTTCAATCAGCGAATCCTTTTTGAATCAGAGGAAAACCGGTACAACCCTTCCGGGTTATCTCAGAATGGTTTCCATGCCTACTTTCTGCGGCTTCAGACCGCAGCTTTCATAAAATTTCATGGCTGCCGTGTTGCAGCTCCATACGTTCAGCGTTACATTGTAACATCCCTTCTGCCGGGCAAAGGCCACAACTGCCTCATAAAGGGCGCGTCCCACTCCTTTTCCCCGGCAGTCTTTATCTACGCACAGGTCGTCAATATAAAGGGTCTTAATATCTGTCATCAGCAGACTGTTTATGTACTGCTGAAAGATGCAGAAGGCATATCCCAGAACGGCGCCCTCCGGCTCTTCCGCCACAAAGACAGGGCGGCTGTCATCTTCTATAATTTTCAGCAATTCTTCCTCTGAGTATTTTTTTGTTCCCGGGCGGAACAGGTCAGGGCGTCCCTGATGGTGGATCTGTGCCACCTGCAGCAGGAGACGGTGGATGGTTTCTGTGTCACTTCTTTTCGCGCGTCTGATATTCAAAGTCTGATCCCTCCAAATTTACATAAAATTTACGTTCATTTAACCTGGATTTGTCTGTACGGTTCTAAGGCCAGTTGATATCATTTTACATATTATGAGACAAGCGGCAAAAGGGCATGCGGGCTGCGCTGGCGCAGACAAGCATGACTTTATGGCGCGCAAAACACCGAAAAGGAGCCATTTTTCGCAGAAAAATGAGCGGATTTGAGGTGTTTTTAGGATTGCGGGAGCACGAAGTGCGGAGCAATCCGTGTCTCATGCCCATTTGTCGGGCAATTTATATTATGAGACAAGCGGCAAAAGGGCATGCGGAACCTTGGAACTCTGACACTATATTATTTTTAATTGGGAGGTCTGTCAACCCCGGAAAATCCGGAGATGTTCCGTATTACATATAAAGAGGGGCTAAATGCAGAGGATGAAAAATACAGAGCATGAAATTGTAGAAATGGTCTATGCGGCTAAAACGGATACGGCGGCGGCTGACTTGCTGATCCAGAAATATCTGGGCTTTATTCGCGCCGAGATGGTCAAGGCGGTTCGCAGACCGCAGAATGGATATGAGGATGAAGAAAGCATCGCCATGTTTGCTTTCTATGAAGCAATCCTGAACTATGAAAAGGGAAGAGGCGCTTTTCTGTCCTACGCGGCCAGAGCGATCCGCAGCAGATTGATCGATTACTATCGAAAAGAACGGCGGCACCGGAATCTGATTTCTCTGGATGAGCCTTTCGCCGGGGAGGAAGAGGATGCCAGCAGAAAAGATACTCTGGCAGACGGCAGGGACGAGTATTTAGATTATGTCCATCGGGAAGCCGGTCAGAAGGAGATCCGTGAATTTGAGGAAAAACTGCGGGAATTCGGACTGTGTTTTTCCGATGTGGCGGACAACTGTCCGAAGCAGAAGCGGACCCTGGAGGCGTGCGCCAGGGTTTTAGAATATGCCAGGGAAAATCCGCAGATTCTGGACCAGCTTCTGAGAAGCGGCCGGCTGCCTATAGGGGAACTGGCAGCGGGAACCGGTACGGACAGGAAGACCATGGAGCGGCATCGGAAATATTTGGTGGCGATCCTGTTAGCTTTTACAAATGGCTATGAGATCATTCGGGGACATCTCTGTCAGATGGATCCGGGAAGGGAGGCTTGAAATGAAATATCTTGTATTGGAAACCCACCCGGCTTACGCGATTTTGCTGGATCAGACCGGCAGATTTGTCAAAGCGGCCAACCGGCACTATCAGGTAGGAGAAACGGTGCAGAACGTGCTGGAACTTCGGGATGTTCCCGGGAAAAGCCATATCCGTCTGTACCGCCGTCTGTCGTCCGGGCTGGCAGCCGCGGCAGCCTGTTTCTGTCTGGTGTATTTCGGATATTACAGGCCTAATTTTACGGCCTACGGCACGGTAAGGATGCAGATCAATCCGGATGTGGAGATGACCATCAGCAAAACGGAAAAGGTGCTGGATCTGGAAGGTTTGAATGAGGATGGCCGGAATCTGGTGTCGGATTATGAATATCAGGGCAAAGACAGAGAGCAGGCCTCGGAGGAACTGATTCAGCTGGCTATGGAGATGGGGTATCTGACGGAGGGAGGAACCGTTGCTTTTACCCTTGACAGTGAGGACAGCGGCTGGCTGCAGGCGGAAGAGGAGAAAACCCTGGAGCAGATGGAGGAACGATTTGGAGAGACTATTGTGATTCAGATCGGTCCCATGGCTGAGGAGGAGCCCATCCGGGCAGAAGAAGAGGTGGAAGTAGTGATTCCGCTTCCCACCCAGACGGAAACGCCCACTCCCGCGGAAACTGCGGCTCCCACCCCGGTCTGGACCGCGCCCCCGGCCACGCCGGAGCCTGTCTATCCGCCGGAAACGGACGACGATGATGACGATGACGGGGATGACGACCGGGAGGATGACAACGATGACTGGGAGGATGATGGTTCGGAGGAGGACGATGATTAAAAAAAAGTTTTTTCCGACCCCGTTTTTTCAAAAACCCATCCGTATTCTTCTGGTATAAAACAAAAAGAAAAGCCTCTGAAAAAGAAAGGAGACAAAAACTATGATGAAGAAGATGAACGCAAAGAGAATGGGAATCGTATTGAGCGCAGGTTTACTGGCGGCAGGACTGTCCGCCTGCGGAGCAGGAGAAAGCTCGGAAGGCAGAGACGCAAAGACAGCGCCTACCGCGGTTCCCACCCGGGAGGCGGTTCAGCCTGCGGGAACTCTGCTTCTGAGCGTGAATCCGGAGATTGAACTGGATTACGATCAGAAGGGAAATGTGCTGGCCCTGGAGGGAATTAACGCCGACGGGAAAAAAGTGGTGGAAGCCTATCCGGATTTTGAAGGAAAATCCTGCAGGGATGTGGTGGGAGATCTGGTAACGGAAATCAACGAGGCCGGTTATTTTGACACCACCATTGAGGGACATGAGAAAAATATTATTCTGAAGCTGGCTAAAGGCTCAGAGTATCCGGACGATGATTTTCTGGAAGGAATTGCCGAGGAAGTGCGGACCACCGTGGAGGCGAACCAGATCGGTTCCCAGGCGCTGGCTCTGGATGAAGACGATTATGATAAGACTCTGGGATCCAAGGGCTATATCAGCGCCGAGGCAGCCCGGGATATTATCTCCAAGCAGCTGGGCAGAACGGATCTTCAGTTTGTGGAGAAAGAATATGAACTGGATGACGGAGTATATGAGATTGAGTTTCTTATGGACGGCGTGGGCTATGAGTATGAAGTAAACGCGGTAAACGGAAAAGTTCAGAAAGTGGAAGCTTATGATGATACGGACTACGGTCCCAACAACGATGGCGTGACAGATTATAACGATACAGACTACGGCCCCAACAATGACGGAGTGACGGACTACGATGATACGGATTACGGCCCCAACAACGACGGAGTGAC
>ERZ1090863.328-NODE-328-length-28051-cov-34.148914_pt1 | contig 28051 bp, 22 predicted proteins | sample MGYA00478480_ERZ1090863 | MGnify/ENA primary metagenome ERZ1090863 (study PRJEB33644, sample SAMEA5815746) | chicken gut metagenome | biome: Chicken; feature: Gastrointestinal Tract; material: Caecum | place: Ireland | collected 2019-01-01 | study: A study of the...
GGACCTGCGGATTGAGCGAGGCTGCACCCTGGAAGAACTGGCAGCTCAAACGGGCTTGTCAAAAGCGGCCCTGGGCAAGTATGAAACCAATGAATCAGGGGATGTAAGCCTGTTTGCCATTACCACACTGGCTGGTTTCTATGACGTGACAACAGACTATCTGCTGGGCCTGGTAGAAAACAAAAATCGCCCGGATGCAGCCCTTGCGGACCTGCATCTGAGCGATGAAGCGGTAGATGTTCTGAAAAGTGGGAAATTAAATAACCGGCTTTTCTGCGAGTTGGTTACCCATCTGGAGTTTCCACGCCTGATGGCGGATATGGAGATTTATGTGGACGGCATGGTATCCATGCAGATTCGGAATCTGAACGCCCTGCTGGAATCGGTCCGCGCCTCGATCATGGAGAAGTACGACCCGAAAGAGGACAACACCCTGCGGACTTTGAAGGCAGCGCAGATCGACGAAGATGAATACTTTGCCCGTGTTGTGAGTAATAACGTAGAGCAAATTTTGATTGACCTCAAACAGCAGCATTCCAAAGATACATCCAGTGCGTCGGTGGAGTCTCCTTTAGCCGAATTCAAGGAATCTTTAGAGGAAATCTCACAGGTCAAGGGCAGCAAGGTTGAAAAGCTGATGATGCTGTTTTGCAAGCAGAACCAAATCAATTACAGCAAACTGACCGACAACGAGAAACATTGGCTGGTGGAAATCTGCAAGAAATCCAATCTGCTCAAAGGTGGGGCCAGCCAGAGAGGAAAACGCTCAAAGAAATAGGACGGCCACTGCGGCGGGGCTTGTATACCTTTGCTCCGCAGAGGGCAAAAGGCTGGCAGACGGGTGCAATTTGCACCATCTGCCAGCTTTTGTTCTACTATTTTTACTGCTGAGATGGGAGCACGGAGCCTATCCGTGCCGCCCTCTCCTTCGCAAAGGTATAACACACTAGACTTTGCAAGCAAAGTCGTGCGCCACGAAACCCCGGCGCGGTTTCTTTGGATTCTTCCGGCTGCAACGGGCGGCAAGCGGTTCTTTGCGCATTGCCGGGCAGCTACTCCGTAAATGAGTAGCCGTCGTAAGATGATGGAGAGGACCGTGGGCAAAAGAAAACACACAGCGGTCCAATTTATGACCCGGCATCTTTGCTAAAATGGCATCTGTCACCTTGAGCCGCCCTGTCCATTATGCTATACTGAATAAAATAGTTTGTCGAAGCGCGATGGTTTGTTCCTGTCATGTAGGGAAAAGGGGGACATTTATGGAGCCGATCATTCTGAAGCAGAACATGACAGAAGAGGATATTAAGCTGCAATACATTACCCCTGCGTTGACTTCCAAATGGGAACGCCAAAAGATCACCATGGAGACGCAAATCACCGATGGCAAGATCAGCCTGAAGGGTAACCTTGCGGTGCGGCAGCCTGGCAAACGGGTGGATTACCTGCTCTACCTCAGTGCAAACAATCCCATTGCAGTGGTGGAAGCAAAAGATAACAATCACCAGGTATCGGCGGGGCTGCAGCAGGCGATGGACTATGCCAAAATGCTGGATTTGCCCTTTGCTTTCAGTTCCAATGGGGACGGCTTTGCCGAGCACGATTTTCTCACCGGGGCAGAGCGGCAGTTTGGGATGGACGAATTTCCTACAGAGGCCGAGCTGACCGACCGCTATAAGCGGGAATCCGGCCTGACGCCCGCCCGGGAGGCGGCCATGACACAGCCGTATTACTCCAGCCAGTCTACCTATCCGCCGCGTTACTATCAGCGGATCGCCATCAACCGGACCGTTGACGCCATCGCCCGGGGGCAAAAGCGGCTGCTGCTGGTGATGGCCACCGGCACCGGAAAAACCTACACCGCGTTCCAGATTGTCTACCGGCTTTTGAAGAGCGAAACGGTACACAAGGTCCTTTACTTGGCAGACCGCAATATGCTGGTGGACCAATCCATCGAACAGGACTTTGCCCCGCTGCAAAAGGCTATCCACAAGGTCAATGTAAAAAAGGACCAGAAAAGCACAGTTACATCCTATGAGGTGTATTTTTCTCTGTACCATCAGCTAGTGGGTGATGACGACCAGGAACATTTCAGCGAGTTGTTCGCGCCGGATTTCTTTGACCTGATCATCGTGGACGAGTGCCACCGGGGGTCGGCCAAAGAGGAAAGCCGCTGGCGGCGGGTACTGGAGTACTTCTCGGGTGCCATTCAAATTGGCATGACCGCCACCCCTAAGGAAACCAAGTACATTTCCAACCTCAGCTATTTTGGCGAGCCTGTCTATACCTACAGCCTGAAAGAGGGCATCGAGGATGGGTTTCTTGCGCCGTTCAAGGTCATCAATATTATGACCAACATTGGAGAGGGCTGGCGGCCTCGAAAGGGACAGCTGGACATCTACGGCAATGAGATACCCGACCGCGTCTATACCAACAGCGACTACGACTACAACATCATTATAGAGGACCGCATCCGCGAAGTGGCCCAGGAGATCACCCGATACCTCAAGAGCACCGACCGGATGGCCCGCACCATTGTGTTCTGTGCCACCGAGGATGCCGCACTGCGCATGCGGGATATGCTGGCCCAGTTGAACCAGGACATGGTGAAACAGAACCCGGACTATGTGGTGCGGATCACCGGCAGCGACGAGATCGGAAAGAGCAAGTTGGACTATTTCCGTTCTACAACGGAGAAATATCCGGTGATTGCGACAACCTCCAAACTGCTGTCCACTGGGGCCGATATCAAAATGACCAAGCTGATCGTGCTGGATGAGATGATCGGCTCGATGACCGAGTTCAAGCAGATCCTTGGGCGGGGCACCCGCCTGCGGGAAAAAGAGGGCAAGACCCATTTCACCGTGATGGACTTCCGCAATGTTACCCGACTGTTTGCCGACCCCGACTGGGACGGCCCTCTGGAGATCGACGAGGAATTCGGGACAGCCAAAGAGCAGGGGGGAAACCTGCCTCCGGAGGGAAAAGCACCGGGGAAGGACAACCCCGACGAAAAGTTGCCTACCCCCATTGTGGACGAAAACGGCTGTAAGGTCTGTATCATTCAGAAAACCGTTTCCATCTACGACACCGACGGCAAACTGTTGCGGCAGGAAAGCATCATAGACTATACCAAAGAAAACATCCTTGGCCGGTATGCCTCTCTGGACAACTTCATCCACCAATGGAGCACGCAGGACAAGAAGGAAGCCATCCGCGATCTGTTGCGCCAGCGGGGCATTGACTTGGAACAGGTGAAAGCAGAGCAGGGAATGACCGATGTGGATGACTTCGACTTCATCTGTCATGTGGCGTTCGACAAGAAACCCCTGACCCGCAGGGAGCGGGCCAACAACGTTAAAAAGCGTGACTTCCTGAGCAAGTACAGCGGCGCGGCCTATCAGGTCCTGGAGGCGCTGCTGGATAAATACTGCAACATCGGTATCTATGAGATCGAGAAAACGGAAGTCCTCAAGCTGGACCCCTTCCTCAAGATGGGCAAGCCCGCCAAGATCGCAAGCTATTTTGGCGGGAAGGAAGGGTATCTCAAAGCGGTACGAGAATTGGAACAGGCGATTTATCAGGAAGGGATAGTGTAATAAAAATGAAGGGTTCTGAGACAAAACTGGTTGCATATATGCAGGGATCGGATAAACGGTTTGTCATCCCTGTATACCAAAGGAACTATGACTGGAAGACAGAAAACTGCAAGCAGTTGTATAATGATTTGGTAAAAGTAGTCCGCAAAGGTAGGAAAAGTCACTTCTTTGGCAGCATTGTATCGGTTCACAATGATGGTGAATTCAACGAACTGCTTGTGATTGATGGACAGCAGCGGCTTACTACAATCTCGTTATTGCTGCTTGCAATGTACAATTTGATGAAGCAAGGGATTCTCACCCCTTCCAAAGGAAATCTTGCTGAAAAGATCTATAAAACTTATTTGATCGACGAGTGGCAGGAAGATGAGACCCGGATTAAACTAAAGCCGGTAAAAAATGATCGGGAAGCTTTTAGACGGCTGTTCGACGAAGAATCAGGATATATCCCAGATTCCAACCTTACCATCAATTACAATTATTTTTACTCCCGGCTTCGGAAAGAAGAAGTAACCCTGGATGAACTCTATGACGCCATTACAAAACTTGAAATCATCAACATTATCCTGAATCAGGAAGATAACCCACAGCTAATCTTTGAGAGCTTGAACTCCACTGGCGTAGCTTTGAGTGAAGGTGATAAAATCCGGAACTTTATCCTAATGGGCCAGCCGCCAAAGCAGCAAAATGACTTTTACGAAAAATACTGGAATAAAATTGAAATTTACACCAGCTACAACGTCAGCGGTTTCATTCGGGACTATCTGAGTATCAAGCAGCAGATAATTCCTGCAATGAACAACGTTTATTTCACGTTTAAGGCTTTTGTGGAAGATCGTGCGCTGGAGATCGAGCAGCTCCTTCAGGAGCTGTTGGATTATGCACGGTGGTATGAGACTTTACTTAAAGGCAAGACGACGGATACGGCACTAAACGCCTGTATTTACCGGTTAAATCGCTTGGAGACTACTGTCACCCGCCCCTTCTTTCTCGAAGTGCTTCGCTTACAAGCAGAAGGAAAGCTGGACCTTGCGCAGGTGAGGGAGATTTTCCTTCTAACGGAAAATTATCTGTTTCGTCGAAGTATCTGTGACCTGCCCACCAACGCCCTGAACAAAATCTTTTTGATGCTTCATCGGGAAATCATCCGCTACGATGGTACGGAAGCGAATTATCTGGAAAAGTTTAAATATGCTCTTAAATCCAAGACGGACCGCGGCCGTTTCCCGGATGATGCTGAGTTTGTGGAGGCTTTTACCATTCGTCCAGTTTACCAGATGAATAGCAAAAACAAGATCTACATCCTAGAACGGTTCGAGAATTTTGGCACAGTAGAAGTCCAGAATGTCTACAAGCAATTTGACAAGGGGGTCTACTCCATTGAACATATCATGCCACAGCATCTCACTCCGGCATGGGTCAAGGAGTTGGGAGAAGATTATGAAAAGATCCATGAGCGGTGGCTGCACCGGATTGCAAACCTAACCCTGACTGGATACAATTCCAAATACAGCAACAGCCCATTCGCAGAAAAGCGAGATATGGAAAATGGCTTTATCAATAGTCATCTTTACCTGAACAGCTGGATCGGACAGCAACAGCATTGGGGGCTGGCCGAACTAGAAGCACGAAATCAGCTGTTAATGCAGCGGGCGGTGACCATCTGGCCCATGCCCGAGACAAATTATAGACCGGCGGAAAAGCAAATGGACTCCTATTCTCTGGGAGATGATGTGGATCTGAGCGGTCGGGACATTTTGCGCTTCAGATATAAAAATACGGAGCAGCCGGTCACCAGCTGGATCGATATGATGGAACAGGTTTTGAAAATCCTCCATACAGAGGACCGGTCGGTGCTGTCGAGGCTGGCTTATAAATCAGACCCTGATAACGAACTGGATGCCTATGTAAGCAGCCATCCGGATGATCTGCGCAATGCTCTTAAAATCGACGAGAATATTTTTGTAGAGCGGAATACCAGTACAGTCACCAAGATTTCTCTTCTAAGAAAATTCTTTAAAGCCTATGGTGCAGATGAAGAAGCGCTAATCTTTATTCTAAAGGATTCAAACACAGACAAGAGCGCCGAGGAAGCAGGGACCCGCGCAGAGTTGCGGCGAAAATATTGGGCATTTGCCTTGCCCTATATTCAGAAGGCCAATGACGACGGTACAGGACATGGGTGTTTCTCGGGTTGTACGACATCCAAAGAAAACTGGATCAACGGTTTCTTTGGAATTGGAGGATTCTCGTTTGCCTGCGTGGCAAATTACAATGTGGCGAAGATAAAGCTGTGTTTGGAACACTTCAAAAAAGAAAGGAACAAACAATCTTTTGATTTCCTGTTTCAGCATAAAGAGGAGATTGAAACGAGGCTTGGAACACCGGTGTCCTGGCTCAGAATGGATGATAAAAAGAGTTCCTATATTGTCCTCACGCTCGACGGAGTAAGTATCGAAAACGAAGAGGATTGGACAAGAATGGCCAAGTTCCATGCAGAGTGGAGTAAGAAATTCTACGATGCTTTTGTTCCATACTTAAAGCAAAACGTTTAAGGCGGTATCATTTTTATGAGTAACTTATCTGGATTTATCAAGCGGCTGCGGGATATTATGCGCAACGATGCCGGCATCAACGGCGACGCCCAGCGGATCGAGCAGATCGCCTGGCTGCTGTTTTTGAAGGTGTACGCCACCAAAGAGGCGGACTGGGAATGGGAGGACGAGAACTACCAGTCCATCATTCCCGAGCCCTGCCGCTGGGAAAACTGGGCCGCCCAGAAAAACGGAAAAGAGATGACCGGCGACAAGCTGCTGGATTTTGTCAACAACACCCTGTTCCCGACGTTGAAAAACCTGCCGGTGGATGCCGATACCCCCATCCGCAAGGCCATTGTCCAGACCACCTTTGCCGACGCCAACAACTACATGAAGGACGGCGTCCTGCTGCGGCAGGTCATCAATACCATTGACGAGCTGCACCTAGACGACTACGAGGAAAGCCACGCTTTCGGCGAGATTTACGAGACCATCCTGAAAGAGCTGCAAAGCGCCGGAACGGCTGGCGAATTCTATACGCCCCGTGCCGTCACCGACTTTATGGCCCGGATGATCCGCCCCAAAATCGGGGAGCGGATGGCGGACTTTGCCTGCGGTACCGGCGGCTTTCTGACCAGCTGGCTGAAAGAGCTGCACAAGCAGGTCAGGACCACTGAGGACGAGGTGGCTTTCAGTAATTCCGTCTATGGCATCGAGAAAAAGCAGTTCCCCTATATGCTCTGCATCACCAACCTGCTGCTGCACAACCTGGACAACCCCCAGGTCTACCACGACAACACCCTGCTGCACGACGTGCTGGACTACACCCCGGAGGACTGCTTCGACGTGGTTCTGATGAACCCGCCCTACGGCGGCAGTGAAAAGGCCGACGTGAAAAACCACTTTCCCGCCGACCTGGCCAGCAGCGAGACCGCCGACCTGTTCATGTCGGTGATCATGTACCGGCTCAAGCCCGGCGGCCGGGCGGCCGTCATCCTGCCCGACGGCTTTTTGTTCGGCACCGATAACGCCAAGCTGAACATCAAAAAGAAGCTGCTGCATGAGTTCAATCTGCACACCATCATCCGTCTGCCGGGCAGCGTCTTTTCCCCCTATACCTCCATCACCACCAATATTTTGTTCTTTGACCGCACCGGCCCCACCCGCTCCACCTGGTTCTACCGGCTGGATATGCCCGAAGGCTACAAGCACTTCAGCAAGACCAAGCCTATGAAGCTCGAACACTTCGCCCCGGCGGAAGCGTGGTGGAACGACCGTCAGGAGCTGACGGTGGACGGCTTCGACAAGGCCCGGCAGTTCACCGTTCGGCAGCTGGAGGAAGAGCTGGGCTACAACCTGGACCAGTGCGGCTATCCCCACGAGGAAGAAGAGATCCTGGCCCCGTTGGACCTGATTCAACGCTACGAGGAGCAGCGGGCCTCGCTGAACGCCGAGATCGACCGCGTCCTGGCCGAAATTACCGCCGCCCTGGGAGGTGCCGCCGAATGACCCCGCAGGAACTCAAAAACAGCATTTTACAGCTTGCCATCCAGGGCAAACTGGTGGAGCAGCGCCCGGAGGAAGGCACCGCCCAAGAACTGTACGCCCAGATACAGGCCGAAAAGCAGCGGCTGATAAAAGAGGGTAAAATCAAAAAAGAAAAGCCCCTGCCGGAGATTACCGAGGAGGAGAAGCCCTTTGAAATCCCCGAGGGGTGGATGTGGGTGAGACTCGGTGATTATTGTGAAAAAGTAACTGATCAAGTAGCTAGTGGAAGCTTTGCATCTCTGCGTGAAAATGTTCCGTCTTTGAAAGAACCCAACTATGCCTTGATGGTAAAAACAGCGGATTTTAGCAATAATTTTTCACGCAATCTTACTTATACCACACAACATGGATATGAATTTCTGAGTAATTCAAACTTATTCGGAGGGGAGTTAATTCTTAGTAATATTGGTTCTATAGGAAAATGCTTTATTGTTCCCAAATTAAATATACCAATGACGCTTGCACCCAATGCGGTCATGATTCGTCTTGTCTTTGAAGGCCTCAGAAATTATTTATACTTTTTTATTCTGTCTCATCAAGGCTTGTTAGAACTTATGGAAATTACGTCTGGCACAGCAATGAAAAAGTTTAATAAAACTGATTTGAAAAAAATATTGGTTCCTATTCCACCTCTCAATGAACAAAAGCGCATTGTCGCCAAAATCGAAGAACTCCTGCCCCTGGTGGACCGCTATGAACAGGCATGGACCAAACTGGAGGACTTCAACCGCCGCTTCCCCGAGGACATGAAAAAATCCATCCTCCAGCAGGCCATCCAGGGCAAACTGGTGGAACAGCGCCCTGAAGAAGGCACCGCCCAGGAACTGTATGCCCAAATACAGGCCGAGAAACAGCGGCTTATTAAGGAAGGCAAACTTAAAAAAGAAAAACCCCTGCCGGAGATCACAGAGGATGAGAAGCCCTTTGAGATACCCGAGGGGTGGATGTGGGTGAGGTTGGGACAGATTTTTAATTTACAGGCGGGAAAAAATATTACAGCAGCCAATATTTACGACGAACCATCGGAAAAACACAAATATTTGTGCTATGGTGGAAATGGTGTGCGCGGGTATGTTTCTAGCTTCAATCGTGAAGGCAATTTTGCACTCATAGGCCGACAAGGTGCATTATGTGGTAATATCAATATCGCAAACGGTCAATTCTATGCGACTGAACACGCTGTAGTAGTTGACCATTACAATCTCACTGATGTCTTGTGGGGAGCGCGGTTTTTGAAAGCATTAAATCTAAACCAGTATGCCACAGCGACAGCTCAGCCAGGATTAGCGGTATCTAATATTATAAAAGTGTTAATTCCCCTCCCACCTCTCGCTGAACAAAAGCGAATTGTGGAGAAGCTGGAGGAGCTGCTGGCGATGTGTGAGAGGTTGAAGCGGGTGCGAGGCAATTGAATGCGATAGTAAAAACGAATCTGTATAACTCGGCCAGACGAGAAAGCACTAGAAATTTAGAACAACAGTATTGACATGATAGGCGAATAGAGGTATGATATAAACAAAGGAGGCGATAAATGTGGATTTGACGGGATTTACAGCCTTTGATTTCTCACAAGGCGTGCCTTATTTTTCGATTACAGCAAACGGCTTGACATTCAACAAGGCTGTCACAATGAAACTTGGCCTCCCTGCGTATGCAAGACTTCTGATAAACGCAGAGGCAAAGCAAGTAGCACTGCAAGCATGTGGCGAAGAAACGCCGCAGGCAATACCATTCTATAGGCCCAAGAAAAATGGAGTTCTTTCAATTCGCTGGAACTCGCAAGACTTGTTGGCTACATTCAAAGAGCTGCTTGATTCAGACTTGCAGCATGGCTTCCGAGTTGATGGCAAACTGGTCGAAAACGGCCTAATGCTGTTTGATTTGAAGGGAGCTCGTCCACTTGACTAATAGCCGTAAAGCTATTAGAATAAAAAGCGTCCCTTGGATAGTTCCACCTATCCAAAAGACGCTCATGCTTGACAGTTAGTGCAGAAGCTCTAACTAATCGGTTCACACAAATTAGTTTACACGTGATTACATTGACTTGTCAAGCGAATTCCAAATTCGTCTGTAACTTGTTTGCAGCTAGTTTGAGACTCGTTTGAAAGGAGGAAACAGTTATAAGAGATCACCATGAACCTATGGATGGGGGCTACGTTTATTCTGCCTACATCACATTGCGTAATGGTCGTCGGCTCTATGCGAAAGAATGTGGATTGAAAGCCTTCTGCTTTCCTGCTTCTCGCGACAAGCAAGACGATAAACGCAAAGAAGACTAAAAGTCTTTAATTGTTCGTGGGGGTATCACGTATAGAGCTTCGCCCCTTTTGTTTTTTGCAAACGAAAGGAGTAATTAAATGAATCACAAGAAGACTTCACCGTCTGTAGCTTCTAAAGCTGCGCGTACACTGCGCAGTAAAAGTGCGTCTAGAACGCAGAAGAAACTTGCAGCTAGTGCGCTTTCTCAGACACGTGGAACGCGTAAAACTGGCAAGAAAATGGAAAAAGTGGCTTCAGCGGTCTTGAACAGCCCAAAGTACGCCGACAAAACGAAAACTTTTGCTGGCAGTGTTCTGTCCCAGTCAGATAAGAAGCGCTAAGGGCGCAAAAGTCTAAACCTAGCTAGAAGAAGGCTCTCAGTTGGTATTTATACAAGCTGAGAGTCTTTTCTATTATATTTACCCAAAACAATGCCGTCAAGCCATTTGTGTGTGAATTGCTTCGGAGTTTCTAAAAACGCCCTGCACGGTTTTTGCACGGAATCTGCACGGTTTCAGAGCTGTACACTGGTTGCAACAGGTGCAAAATCCGCCTTTTGATGCAAAACAAAAAGTTGAATATCGTGCGTTGATACGTCATTAAATTGCGATAAATCGAGAAATCCAAGGTGGATGATTGACGCACGGGTTGCGCTTTTAATCAGAGGGCCTGGGATTCGAGTTCCCACGAGCGCACCAAAATCCCACGAGGAATCGCAAGATTCTTCGTGGGATTTTTCTGTTTTAAGCTGCCTGCACAGTTCTGTTGCATTACGGCTGTCTTACGGCGAACTTTATTTGAAAATGGACAAATCGCAAAGAACAGCGTGCCTGCTTACCGCAGCAGCTCCTGTTCCGGTCCTGAACCGTCCCCCACTTGCGCAGCGCCGGCAAAAGTGGTATCTTTCCCATAGAGCCCGCGCGGGGGTTGCCCCCGCAGACAAATGGATCGCAACAGGAGGCAAACAGGATGGAACATATGGCATGGAAGGGCCGGGTCAAGCCCGGCTGCAAGGCGGAGTACCAGCGGCGGCACAGCGAGATCTGGCCCGAAATGGTCCAGGTGCTGAAAGAGGCCGGCATCTGCAATTACAGCATCTTCTATGTGAACGACGAGCTGTTCGGCTATTATGAGTGCTCCAAAGGGGTGGCCTATGCCGAAAAGGTGCAGGCCGAGAGCCCGGTGGTGGCACGCTGGAACGAATACATGAAGGATATTCTGGAGCTGGAGATGGACCCCGAGACCGGGGCGCAGCCCAAGCTGGAGCAGGTGTTCCGGTTAGACTGACCGGCTTGCCCGGTACTCGGCGGGGGAACAGCCGTACCTGGCCCGGAAGCGGCGATAGAAATAGCTGCTGTTCTCGTAGCCGATGTTCTCCAGGATCGACTCCACCGGCAGGGGAGTGTGGCCCAGCAGATAGGCCGCCTGCTGCAGCTTGCGCTGCTGGAGCAGCTGGCGGAAATTCTGGCCGGTATGGCGGGTCAGCAGGCGGCTGACGGCGTAGGCGGGGCGGTGTACCAGGGCCGCCGCGTCGGTCAGGGTGCCGTCCCGGTAGTGGGCCTCGATGTACTGCAGCACCGTAAAGACGGTGTTCTCGTCCAGGCGGTCGGGGCCGGCCTGGTTGATGTCCTGTGCAAACAGGGACAGGTTGAGCAGCAGCAGGCCCATGGTGGTCTCGTTCAGGTCGTTGACGCCCCGCTTGTTTTCCAGCAACGTCCAGATCATGTTCTCCAACAGGTTGTGCACCGGCAGGATGTCGTGGGCCCGGATGTGCAGATAGCCCGCAAAGGCCGACTCCCCCGACAGGGTGGACACCAGAAAGTCCCGCAGGACGTTCTCCTGCTGCAGCATGGCAAAGCTCCGGTCGAAAAACTGGGGCAGGATGATGAAGTTGACCGCCACATCGTCCTGGGCGGCGGGCAGGATCTCGTGGTATACCCCCTGGTTGAGAAAAAGCAGGTCCCCCGTCTCGAGCACCACCTGCTGGGCGCCGTTGAGGATGTGGGTGGTGGAGCCGCTGCACATATAGATCAGCTCCACGTAGTTGTGCCGGTGGCGCGGGAAATGGACGAACCGGGTGTGGGGCCGTATCTCGATCAGCTTGCCTTTTTCCAGCAGGCGGGCACTGTCGATGACGAACTCGTGGCGGGTGGTGTACAGGCTCCGCCGCACGGTGGCGTCCCCCGCAAGGATGGCGCGCTCTTCGTCGGTGATCTGGCGCAGCCGGGCCAAAAGTTCCTGGTTCATGGTGGTTTCCTCCTTTCACCCACAAGCATACCACAGCCCGCTCCACGTTGCAAGAAAGGTCCCTGTTTTTGTCCGGACGGCGTCCTTACCGGGGCGCTTCAGAACCGTTATACTTGTAGCAGAACAGACAAAAGCTGCAAGGAGGCGGTTCTTTTTTTATGGGCAATACGCATCTGGCCATCGACATCGGGGCGTCCAGCGGGCGGTGCATCCTTGGCCGGCTGGAAGGGGACCGGATGGTCCTGGAGGAAGTGCACCGGTTCGCAAACCGGCAGATGCACCGGAACGGCCACGACTGCTGGGACCTGGACCTGCTGTGGCAGGGAATCTTGGACGGGCTGAAAGCCTGCGGGACCATCCCCGCCACCATCGGCATCGACACCTGGGCGGTGGATTTTGTGCTGCTGGACCGGGAGGGCCGGCTGCTGGGGGATGCGGTGGCCTACCGGGACAGCCGCACCCGGGGGATGGACGCCGTGGTGGAGCGGGCGATCCCGGCGGCGGAGCTGTATGCGCGCACCGGCATCCAAAAGCAGAGCTTCAATACCATCTATCAGCTGGCGGCCCTCCAGGCCGAACACCCGGAGCAGCTGGCCCGGGCCGGCAGCCTGCTGATGATCCCCGACTATTTCAACTACCTGCTCACCGGGGTGCAAAAGCAGGAGTACACCAACGCCACCAGCACCGGCCTGGTCAACGCCAGGGACTGCCGCTGGGACCGGGACCTGCTGGACCGGCTGGGCCTGCCCTCCCGGCTGTTTGGGGAGCTGTCCATGCCGGGGACGGTGCTAGGCCCCCTGGCGCCCGGCATAGCCGGGCAGGTAGGCTTTGAGGCTCAGGTGGTGCTGCCGGCCACCCACGACACCGGGTCGGCCTTTTTGGCGGTGCCCGCAAGGGACGGCCAGGCGGTGTACCTCTCCAGCGGCACCTGGTCTCTGCTGGGGGTGGAGAACCCCGCCCCCATCACCACCGAGGCCAGCCGGGCCCAGAACTTCACCAACGAGGGAGGGGCTTGGCGCCGCTACCGCTACCTGAAAAACATCATGGGCCTGTGGATGATCCAGTCGGTGCGGCGGGAGCTGAACGGCGAAGGCTATGTGGCGGGCAAGGCCGCCGCGCCCTGGCAGCTGGATGTGGAGGCGGGGCAGAAGCAGTGGTCGTTCCCCGACCTGATCGCCGCGGCCGAGAGGGAAGCAGATTTCCCCTCGGTGGTGGATGGGAACGACAGCGCCTTCCTGGCGCCGGCCAGCATGATCGCTGCGGTGCAGGACGCCTGCGCCGCCAGCGGCCAGCCCCGGCCCGCCACGGTGGGGCAGCTGATGCAGTGCCTGTACCGCAGCCTGTCGGCCTGCTACCGGGACGCCATCCGCAGCCTGGAAGAGCTGACCGGCGTCCATTACACCAGCATCAACATCGTGGGGGGCGGCTGCCAGGATATGTACCTGAACCGGATGACCGCCCGGGCCACGGGGCTGCCGGTCTATGCAGGGCCGGTGGAAGGCACCGCCATCGGCAACCTGGCGGTGCAGATGATCGGCGCGGGGGAGCTGGCAGACCTGGCCGCCGCCCGCAGCTGCATCCGCAGGAGTTTTAATGTCCGTGAGATCCTGCCCTGAACAGCCGGACGGGCAGCATGATAACAACCAGACCCAAAAGGAGGAAGATCGCATGCAGTATACCGAAGCGCGAGAAAAGTACATGGCCTTGGGCGTGGACACCGAAGCCGCCATCGAGACCCTCAGACAGGTCCCTGTCAGCCTGCACTGCTGGCAGGGGGACGACGTCCGCGGGTTCGACGGCGACCCCTCCAAGCCCCTGACCGGCGGCATCCAGACCACCGGCAACTACCCCGGGCGGGCCCGCAACCCCCAGGAGCTGATGGCCGATCTGGACCAGGTGCTGGCCCTGATCCCCGGCCGGCCCAAGATGAACCTGCACGCCAGCTACGCCATTTTCAACCAGGACAACGGCGGCTGGGTGGACCGGGACAAGCTGGAGCCCAAACATTTTGAACCGTGGGTCCAGTTCTGCAGGGAGCGGGGGCTGGGCTGCGACTTCAACCCCACCTTCTTCTCCCACGACAAGTGCGACCCCCTGACCCTCACCAGCCCCCGCGAGGAGACCCGCCGCTTCTGGATCGAGCACGGCCGGGCCTGCATCCGGATCAGCCAGTATCTGGCCGAGCAGCTGAACGACGTGTGCGTCATGAACATCTGGACCGGCGACGGCTTCAAGGATGTGCCCGGCGACCGGATGGGCCCCCGGGAGCGCTACCGGGACTCCATCGACGCCATCCTGGCCCAGCCCTATGATTTCAGCAAGGTCAAGCCCTGCGTGGAGAGCAAGGTCTTTGGCATCGGGGTGGAGGCCTACACCGCGGGCAGCGGGGAGTTCAGCCTGCTGTACGCGGCCATGCACAAGGATAAGTGCATCCCTCTGATGGACAACGGCCACTACCACCCCACCGAGATGGTCAGCGACAAGATCCCCGCCCTGCTGACCTTCTTTGACGAGATCGCCCTCCACGTCACCCGGCCCATCCGCTGGGATTCCGACCATGTGGTGCTGTTTGACGACGAGACCCGGGAGATCGCCCGGGAGATCGTGCGCTGCGGCGGCCTGGACGGCCGGGTGCACATCGCCCTGGACTACTTCGACGCTTCCATCAACCGCATCTCGGCCTGGGTGACCGGCTACCGCAACCTGCAGAAGGCCCTGCTGTTTGCCCTGCTGCAGCCCAATGCCCTGCTCAAGCGGCTGCAGGACGAGGGGGACTTCACCCGGCTGATGGTGGAGCAGGAGCAACTCAAGACCATGCCTCTGGGCGAGGTGTGGGACGAGTACTGCCGCCGCTGCGGCAAGCCGGTGGACGGGGAATGGTTCCCCCGGGTGCTGGAATACGAAAAGAATGTGCTGAGCAAGAGAGGTTGAGACGATGAAAGACATCCTGACTGCCCCCTTTGTGGAGGAAATGAAACAGACCACCGCCAATATGTACCGCCTGGGCTGGGACGAGCGCAACGGCGGCAACATCAGCTGCCTGCTGCGGGAAGAAGAGGTGGCGGAGTATCTGGACACCGGCAAGGTGCTGCGCACCATCCCCACCGGCTTTGACGCCAAACCCCTGACCGGCAAATACTTCATCGTTACCGGCACCGGCAAATACTTCAAAAATGTGGAGAAGGACCCCGAGACCAACCTCGGGATCATCCGCATCGCCGCCGACGGCACCACCGCCGAACTGCTGTGGGGCCACAAGGACGGCGGCCGGTTCACCAGCGAGCTGCCCGCCCATCTGATGAGCCATATGGCCCGGCTGGAGGTGGACCCCGAGAACCGTGTGGTGATGCACAGCCACCCCACCTATACCCTGGCCATGAACTACGTCCACGAACTGGACGAGAAAAAGCTCACCCATACCCTGTGGGAGATGTGCACCGAGTGCATCGTGGTGTTCCCCGACGGGGTGGGGGTGCTGCCCTGGATGCTGTGCGGCACCAACTCCATCGGCGAGGCCACGGCCGCCAAGATGAAGGAGTTCCGGCTGGTGATCTGGGGCATGCACGGCATCTACGGCGCGGGCAAGACCCTGGACGAGACCTTTGGCCTGATCGAGACGGTGGAGAAGGCCGCCCAGATCTACATGCTCACGGCCCACCTGCCCCGGGTGAACACCATCCGGGACAGCGAGATGCAGCAGCTGGCCGAGTTCTTCGGGGTCAACTACCGCAAGGACTTTCTGGATCTGTAAGGCGCGCCGGCGGGCGTCCCGGACTGAAACGGTCCCGGGTTCCTTTTTGGCCAAAAGTGTGCTATGATAAAACCAGACAAAGCGGCGCCGGGGCGTCCCGGCCTGCCGGAAAAAATGAAAAGGAGCGTAATCATTATGGCTGACCGCATTGTTCTGAACAGCATTTCCTACCATGGGCACGGCGCGATCGAGAACATCGTCCCCGAGCTGACCGCCCGGGGCTACACCAGGGCCTTCGTCTGCTCGGACCCCGACCTGGTCAAGTTTGGCGTCACCGGCAAAGTGACCGCCCTGATGGACGCGGCGGGCTTCCCCTACAGCGTTTACAGCGAGATCAAGCCCAACCCCACCATCCAGAACGTCCAGGACGGCGTGGCCGCTTTCCAGGCGGCCGGCACCGACTGCATCGTGGCCATTGGCGGCGGCTCCGCCATGGACACCGCCAAGGCCATCGGCATCATCATCAATAACCCCGAGTTTGCCGATGTGCGCAGCCTGGAGGGCGTGGCCCCCACCAAAAAGCACGCGGTGTTCACCATCGCCGTGCCCACCACCGCCGGCACGGCCGCCGAGGTCACCATCAACTACGTCATCACCGACGTGGAGAAGAAGCGCAAGTTCGTCTGCGTGGACACCAACGACATCCCCGAGATCGCCGTGGTGGACCCCGACATGATGGCTTCCATGCCCAAGGGCCTGACCGCCGCCACCGGCATGGACGCTCTGACCCACGCCATCGAGGGCTACATCACCAAGGGCCACTGCGTCATCTCGGATATGTTCCATCTGGAGGCCATCCGCCTGATCAGCCGCAGCCTGCGGGGCGCGGTGCAGAACACCCCCGAAGGCCGGGAAGGCATGGCCCTGGGCCAGTACATCGCGGGCATGGGCTTCTCCAACGTGGGGCTGGGCATCGTCCACAGCATGGCCCACGGCCTGAGCGCCCTGTATGACACCCCCCACGGCGTGGCCTGCGCCATCCTGCTGCCGGTGGGCCTGGAGTACAACAAAGAGGTGGCCGGCGAGCGTTACCGCGCCATTGGCGAGGCCATGGGCGTGATGGACATCGAGAAGATGAACGACGCCCAGGCTGCCGACGCCACCATCGCCGCCGTCAAGCAGCTGTCGGCAGATGTGGGCATCCCCGCGAACCTCCAGGGCATCCTCAAGGAGGAGGACATCCAGTTCCTGGCAGAGAGCGCCTATGCGGACGCCTGCCGCCCCGGCAACCCCCGCGACACCAGCGTGGAGGAGATCGTGGAGCTGTACCGCAGCCAGCTGTAAGCCTGCCCGCTTCGTTCCATGAAGAACAGCCGCCCTGCAGGGCGGCGGACCGCTGAAAAGAGGGCGCACCCATCGTCGGGGTGCGCCCTCACCGGCGTGTCCAAAACAGCAAAACGGCCCTGTGACGTCCTTGCGCCACGGGGCCGTTTTTGCTGGCAAGAGCCTTTGCCTGTGCGGTCAGAGGCTGTCGAGGTCGTCCGAGGCGTCGTAGCTCTCGGTTCGGTAGCCGCTCTTGGCGGCAGCGGCGGACAGCATCTGCAGCAGCTGGCGGAACTGCTCGGCGTAGGGGCCGTCGTAGTCCTCGTCGGCTTCGCAGTTCACCGGGCCGCGGGCGCGGATGGCGGCCAGCTGGCCGTTATCCTCCCGCTCGTAGTCCACGATCCAGCCGTAGATGGACTCATCGGTCACGGAAAAGGAATAGATCTGCGGCATGAAAGGGGTCCAGCAGGCGGTGCAGTAGAGGGTGCGCCCGTCCTCCTGGCCGACCAGCTCGGCCACAAAGGTGTCGATCTGGCAGGGGTTCAGCTCCACGTCCTCGTGGTCGCCCATGTCGGTGTCACAGCGGCGGTTCAGTTCGATCCACATAGTTGATTGCTCCTTGTGTTGTATGGTTAAAAGGTGACCCGCATCTGGTACCACACCACGTCCCCGTGGGTGGACTGGGACACGCCCTCGTTCACAAAGCCGAACTTGGCGTAATAGTGGACCAGGCGGTCTTTGCAGGTCAGGACGACGCCCTTGCGGCCCTGGGCCCGGGCCTGGGCCAGCACGTGCTCCAGCAGGCGGGCGGCGCAGCCCTGGCGGCGGTAGGCGGGCAGGGTGTCCACCCCGAAGATCATCTGCCAGGCCCCGTCCTCCTGGTGGAGGGTGGGGTCGTCGTACATGGCGTCGGCCAGGTCGGGGGCGTCGGTGCACATCCCGTTGACAAAGCCGACGATCTGGTCCCCCTCCTCCAAAAGCCAGAAGTGGCCGGGGTAGACATCCAGGCGTCCGGCCATGCTGGCCCGGCCGGCGGCCTCGGCCGGGGGGAAGCAGGCCGCCTCGATGGCGGCCACGGCTTCCAGGTCGGCGAGGGTAGCGGTGCGAATTTTCATAAACATCCTCCCTTATACCTTAATCCTGCAGCATGATCTTGACTTAATCCTGCAGCATGATCTTGACGATCTCCTTGTCGGTCTCCCGCATCCCTTCGCGGCCCAGCTGGCTGACGTTGCGGATGGTGTTCTCGACGCCCTTGGTGACGATGCCGTCCCCGGCGCGGAACTGCTGGCCGTTCAGGTACATATGGTAGCCCATGATGCCGGCCTCCACGCTGGAGGCGATCTTGGCGGCGCAGCTGGGCTTGGCCCCGTCGCAGATGATGCCCGAGACGATGGCCAGCGAGTTGACCAGGGTGTGGGCGATGGCCTCGTAGTCCGCCCCCTGCAGGTAGGCGATGCCGCAGCCGGCGGCGCACCCGGCGCTGACCGCGCCGCAGTAGGCCGACAGGCGTCCGATGCCGCTCTTTTCGTGGATGGCGATGAGGTTGGACACCGCCAGCGCCCGGTACAGCCGTTCCTTGGGGACGGCCAGCGCCTTGGCGTACTCGATGACGGGGACCGACACTGTGATGCCCTGGTTGCCGCTGCCCGAGTTGATGACCACCGGCAGCTCGCAGCCGCTCATCCGGGCGTCGGAGCCGGCGGCCGCCTTGGCGATGGCCCGGTTGCGGACGTCGTCGCCGTAGAACTTGAGCATGGTGGAGCCAATGTTGGCCCCGTAGTCCCCCAGCAGGCCCTCTTCCGAGATCTGGGTGTTATACTGGATCTGGGTGTCCAGCACCGGGCGGACGTCGTCGAGGTCGCAGGTGTCGGCAAAGTCCAGGATGTCCGCGATGGTCAAAAGGTCCCGGCCGGCCAGGCCGTCCCCGGCGGGGGCGCCGCCTTCGTGGCCGCAGGCGGCCCCGTTCTCCTCCACCGGAACATCCAGCAGGACCTGGCCGTTCTTTTCGATGTGGACGATGTTGGTGTGGTACTGGGCGATGCGGACGGCGGCGGTCTCCTCTCCGGCGGCCAGCCGGACGGTGATGTCGAAGATCTGGCCGTAGTCCACCGCCTCGACCCGGATGGGGGTGCTTTCCAGGAAGCGGCGCATCTCCGCTTTCTGCTCTTCGGTCACCTCGGAGATCACCTCCAGGGCGCGGCCCGCCTGGCCGCCCACGATGCCGGCGGCCGCCGCGGCCTCGATCCCCTTCATCCCGCCGGTGTTGGGCACGATGACGCTCTTGACGTTCTTGATGATGTTGTTGCTGACCCCCAGCCAGACTTGGCCGGGCAGTCTGCCCAGCACCTCCCGGGCCTTGGCCGCCGCGTAGGCGATGGCGATGGGCTCGGTGCAGCCCATGGCGGGGATCAGCTCTTCGTGTAAGATCCGCAGATAGGTTTGGTACAGCGCGCTTGTTTTATCCATCGGTCTGTCTCCCTGGTATGGTTGTAAGATGCTACCAATATACACGTTTTGACCATTTTTTGCAATGGGGGCGGCCCCGGCAAAAAAATCCTGCCGGGTTTGGGCCGCTTGCCCTTGACAATCGGTCCGATGTTTCGTAAACTAATAACGAGTACAAACAACGGGGTTCCCGGCCTGCACAGGCGGGCGGGGCGCCCCTTTGGATGGGCAGCGTTCCGGGGTCCTGCCGCCGTGCGGCGGGCAGCCATGGGCGCTGCTCCTGCCGGATGCTGCTTGCAGGGCCGACGCCCACAAATGAACCGAGCGACCACGCTCGTTTATATTTATAAGCTTGAAACTGAAAATTGGAAGCCGCCGACCCGCGCGCCGGCCTTGTTCCCGTGTGCGGTTTTGTTGTCTTTTTTGTTCGAAAGCTCACTTATAGATAAGATCGGTTTATGCCCGCGCTCTGCCGCAGCATCTCCACAAACATTTTGATTTTGAGGAGACAAAACAATGGATGCAACCACAATCGTGATCACCGTGGTGATCGCGCTCGTTGCACTGGCTGTTGGCGTTGTCGCGGGCTTTTTTGGCGGTTTCAACTACCGCAAAAAGACCGCGGAGGCCCAGATCGGCAGTGCGGAGGCCGAGGCGACCCGGCTGGTGAACGAGGCGATCAAGACCGCGACCCAGAAGAAGAAAGAGGCCATTCTTGAGGCAAAGGACGAGGTCTTTCAGATGAAGGCCGAGGTGGACGCCCAGAAGGCCGAAGCCGACCGGGAGATCAAGCAGCGCCGGGCGGAGATCAGCCGCCAGGAGAACCGGATCGACCAGAAGGAAAACGCCCTGGACAAAAAGACCGAAGCCCTGGAAAAGCGGGAGGAAGAGGTCAAGAAGCGCCTGGCCGAGGCCGACGCCCACCTGGCCGAGGCCAACGAGCTGCGGGCCAAGCAGATGGAGCGGTTGGAAATGCTGGCCGGCCTGAGCCAGGCCGACGCCCGCGAGGTCCTGCTGAACAAGGTGGACGAGGAGCTGACCCACGAAAAGGCCCTGCGGGTGGCCACCTATGAGTCCGACCTGAAGGACGACTGCGAGAACATCGCCCGCAACATGATCGCCCAGGCCATCAGCCGGTGCGCCGCCGATCATTCCAGCGAGACCACCGTCACCGTGGTGCCCCTGCCCAGCGACGAGATGAAGGGCCGGATCATCGGCCGCGAGGGCCGCAACATCCGCGCCCTGGAGACCGCCACCGGCGTGGACCTCATCATCGACGATACCCCCGAGGCCATCACCCTGTCCTCCTTCGACCAGACCCGCCGCGAGGTGGCCCGGATGACCCTGGAACGGCTGATCGGCGACGGCCGCATCCACCCCGCCCGCATCGAAGAGACGGTGGAAAAGTGCCGCCGCGAGCTGGAGCTGCAGATGAAGCGGGAAGGCGAGCGGGCCGTGATGGAACTGGGCATCCATGGCCTGCACCCCGACCTGGTCAAGCTGATCGGCCGGCTCAAGTACCGCACCAGCTTTGGGCAGAATGCGCTGACCCACAGCATGGAGGTGGCCTGGCTGGCCGGGCTGCTGGCCAGCGAGCTGGGCGTCAACGTCACCATGGCCCGCCGCGCCGGTTTGCTGCATGACATCGGCAAGGCCCTCGACCACGAGATCGAGGGCAGCCACGTCCAGATCGGCGTGGACATCTGCCGCAAGTACAAGGAGAACAGTCAGGTCATCCACGCCGTCGAGGCCCACCACGGCGATGTGGAGCCCAAGACCCCCCTGGCCTTTATCGTGCAGGCCGCCGACGCCATCAGCGCGGCCCGCCCCGGCGCCCGCCGCGAGAACGTGGAGAGCTACGTCCGCCGCCTGGAGAACCTGGAGGAGATCGCCTCCGGCTTCGAGGGCGTGGAGCAGGCGTTCGCCGTCCAGGCCGGCCGCGAGGTGCGGATCATGGTCAAGCCCGACGTCATCGGGGATGACCAGGTCATCCTGCTGGCCCGCACCATCGCCCGCAAGATCGAGGAGAGCCTGGATTACCCCGGGCAGATCAAGGTCAACGTCATCCGCGAGAGCCGGGCCGTCGAGTACGCCAAGTAAAAGAGATAAAAAGTCCCGACCGGACGCACATGCCGTCCGGTCGGGATTTTTTGTAGTTTTTTAACTTTTATGCCCGCGGGGCGGGGGAGAGGGTCAGGCCCCCACGATCAGCCGGACAGCGCCGTAAATGCCGGCGTCGTTGCCCAGGCTGGCCTGCTTGATGGGGGTCTCCCGGCAGGACTTGAAGGCATAGGTCTTGTAGTGCTCGGCCAGGGGCTGGAACAGCACGTCGCCGGCGCGGGAGACGCCGCCGCCCACCAGGAACACCTCGGGGTCGGCCGTGGCCGCGATGGTGGCCAGAGCCAGGCCCAGCACGTCGGTCATCTCGTCCACTTCGCGGGCGGCCAGAGCATCGCCGCTGCGGGCCGCGTCAAAGACATCTTTGGCGGCAAAGTTGGCGCCGCGCAGCACGCAGGGGGCGTCGGGGTTCTCGTCCAGCAGCTTTTTCATGCAGCGGACCACACCGGTGGCGCTGGAGTACTGCTCCAGGCAGCCGTGCTTGCCGCAGCCGCAGACGGCGGTCTCCTTGGGATTGACGGTGATGTGGCCGATCTCGCCGCCTGCGCCGTGGGCGCCGTCGATCACCTTGCCGTCCACGATGACGCCGCCGCCCACGCCGGTGCCCAGGGTGACCATGACGGCGCTGCGGCAGCCCTTGGCCGCGCCCATCCAGATCTCACCCAGAGCCGCCACGTTGGCGTCGTTGCCCACCATCACTTTGATGCCGCCCAGCAGCAGGGACAGGTTGGCGGCCACGTCCTGCTGGCCCCAGCCGCCCAGGTTGGCGCAGACGATGGGCACCACGCTGGATTCCTGCACAGGGCCGGGCACGCCGATGCCCACGCCCTCGATCTGTTCAGCGGTCAGGCCCTGCTCCTTCATCTTGTCCAGGATGGCGGCAGCCAGATTGGGCAGGATGCGCACCCCTTTGTCGGAGGTGTCGGTGGGGATCTCCCACTTTTCCAGCAGAGCGCCGGCGGTGGTGAACAGGCCGGCCTTGGCGGTGGTGCCGCCCAGGTCGATGCCAAATGCGTATTCCTTCATGATTCATTACCTCGCTTTATGTAGCCCGGCCGGGCCCGGGTTTCGTTTTTATCAGTATAACATACTTGCAGGAAAAATACAGGCCCTTTTGCCATTTTATGGGGCGGGAAGGGGGGCTTCTGTAAACATTTCATGAAATACCTTGACAATCCGCCCCCAAAGGGGTATCTTCAGGCAAACCAAAGAGGACCTGCAAAGGAGAGGATCGCCATGTCCCGTTTGGAAGAATTTGTCAGCCTGCTGACGGGCAGGTTCAACAACGACGCACAATACCAGGAAAAGCAGAAGGAAGGGCTGTCCTTCCCCTATGCCGAGCACGTCAACACGGTCTGCAACCAGAAGATCAACGGTCTGCCTGCGGACTTTGCCGGCGTCTTTATGGTGGAGGAGAGCTACTACACCACGGCCAGCGCCCAGAGCGGAGCCGAGCGGAAATTCCACACCAGCGCTTCCCACCACCTGTTCCTTTTCACGGAGGAACCGGAGGGGATCCGCCTGACCTCCTACGAGCTGCCCCAGGGCTATACCAAGGACAACTTTGTCTATGACCAGATCGGCCGGCTGGATTACGCCAGCCTCCAGCCCTCGGCCAAGTTCACCCCCGCGCTGTATGTGGAGCGGGACGGCGTATGGGAGGGCGGCAGCGTCAGCCATTTCAGCCCGGTGCTCACCTTCACCCTGTATGAGCGCTTTTCCAGCGAGGGGCTGGAGGTCTCCGAGAGCATGGAGATGAACGGCCGGCCCACCTTCGGCTATGGCGAGCCCATCCTCTACAAACGGGCCGCGGACCCCGCGCAGTAAAGGCGACCCGCAAAAAAGCCGCCGCCCCCGGGGCATCCCCAAGGGCGGCGGCCTTTTTCTGTTTTTTCAACAGCTTTTGGGCAGAAGGCAGGCTTCAGCGTGCGGCGTGCATCCGCATCGAGCGGCCATTGCCGGCGCTGGCCAGATAACGGACCAGGGCCACCGGCCACAGCAGGATCTTTGCGACCAACTCGACCGGCTTGATGTCCACGGTGTCCATGCTGCTGATCCCGGTGAAGATCAGACAAGCAATGCCACAGCCCAGAATGTAACAGTACAACATGTGCAAACCTCCACTTTCTTTTTGGACCGCGAAGGGCCCTTTTATTTCAGGCCGGGCAGGGCGCCCGCGCCATGATTCTTCGTCTGCGGAAGGGCGTTGCAACCTTCCGCACCCTTACTATACCGCAGTCAGAGCGTAAAGTCAATGGGGTTGAATGCTGAAATAATCAAAGGCGATGCTTGAATAAAAGTGTAATCAGGAAAGTGAATTGTACAAATGCGGTTAACTTTCTTGTGCTAAAGCAGATGCCTGAAACTGTGCGCGGCACAAAGACACAGCCCCAGACGGCAAGCCCAAAATCCGGCGGCCCTGTCCGCAGGATGGGAACAAATGGGAGGCGGACGCAATGATCCGGCCGCCCGGCGCGTATTCTTTTAAAGAGAGTTTTTGCCAGAAGGAGGCGGACAGAATGGCGGTTTGGAAAAAAGCCCGGCGGATCTGGGGGATGGTATGCCTGCTGCTGGTGCTGGCGGCAGGGCTGGCGCTGCCCGCTGCCGCGGATGTGGGGCCCAAGCCCTCGGTGGAAGTGGTCTTTCAGGGGCTGGAAGGGCGGCGCTATTATGCGACCCTGCTGGGCAATGTCCCTCAATATGGTCCCTGGTCGGCGGAGGAAGAGTATCTGGACTGGAAGGGGGACCCGGAGGCCTGGGAAGCCTTTGCCGCCTATCCGGCGCCGGAGGGCTGGTATTTTCTGGGGAACTATGCCGACTGCACCGAGACCGGACGGTTTGTGTGGAGCTATTATCCTCCCGAGACGTTTTATGTTCTGGTCTGGCTGCCGGAGGAGGACCGCTGCCTGCGCAGCGTCCAGCCGGTGAGCCGCTATGCGTTCGACAGCCGGTTCACCGTGACGGCCGCGGAAGAGGGTCTGACGGTCCGGTCCAGCTATGACTATGCGGGGGAAGTGCCGGGTTTTCTGGTGCGGGTCGCCCTGACGATTTTGATCGAGACGGCGGCCGGCTGGCTGCTGTTTGGGCTGCGCCGCCGTGACCAGCTGGCCCTGATCTTCCGGGTGAACCTGGTCACCCAGCTGGTCCTCAACCTGCTGCTCAACCTCTGCGCCTATTTTGCAGGGCCCATGCTGGCGGGGCTGGCCTATATCCCGCTGGAGCTTGGGGTGTTCGCGGCAGAAGGCGCCGTCTACGCCCGGCGCCTGCCCTGGCCCGATGGCTGCGAACCGCACCCCTGGCTCTACAGTCTGGGGGCCAACGGGGTGTCGTTTGCCGCGGGCTGGGCGCTGGCGGACTGGCTGCCCGGCCTGTTCTGAGCCGGCGGCACGAAGTTTATAAAAATCTTGGAAAATTTTATGAAAAACTGTACTTGTTGCCAGCGCCATTCTGTGCTATTATAAAAAGTACAAAGCCTGAACTATGCTCAACGAAAGGAGAGGTCATTATGGCACGGGCATCGCAGGTCGTTTTATCGGAGAACGAATACTACCTCATCAAAGCGCCCAACGGCAAGGTGCTGGAGGTCAAGGATTTCAGCACGGCGAACGGCGCGTTCATCCAGCTGTGGGATTACGCTGGCCACCCGTGGCAGCAGTGGCGCTTCGTGGACGCAGGCGAAGGCCGCTGGCGCATCCAGAACCGCTTTACCGGCAAGATGATCGACCTGGTCCAGGACGGCGTGGTGGAAGGCACCTGGCTGCATCAGTGGACCCGCACCAGCGGCCTGAGCCAGTGCTGGGTGCTGGAGCCGCTGCGCAACGGCCGCACCCGCATCCGCAGCGCCCTGGCCAACAAGTACATCGACCTGGTGGGGATGAACACCTCCAACGGGGCCCAGGCCCAGATCTGGCTGGAGGTGCCGGGGGGCAACCAGGAGTGGAACCTGGAGCGGGTGGACGACATCACCGCCCGTACCGCGCCCCGCACCGACGAGGCGGCTTATCCCCATATGCCGCCCCCGCGCCGCGGCCAGGACGACCTGGTGCGCAAGCTGAACCAGTCGGGCAAGGGCCGGGGCAGCCGGAAGGGGTCGAAAGCATAATGGCGCTGGCCCAGAACACGACCCTCTGCTACCTGGAAAAAGACGGCGCGTGGCTGATGCTGCACCGCACCAAAAAGAAGAACGACTGCAACCACGACAAGTGGATCGGGGTGGGCGGCAAATTTGAAGCCTGCGAGAGCCCCGAGGAATGCCTCCTGCGGGAGGTGAAGGAGGAGACCGGCGTCACCCTGACCCGCTGGCGCTACCGGGGGATCATCACCTTTGTGCTGGACGGAGTGGGGGAATATATGCACCTGTTCACCGCCGACCGGTGGCAGGGGGAGCCCGCCTGCGGCGACAGCGCCGAGGGGGTGCTGGAATGGGTGCCCCGGGCCCAGGTGCCGGAGCTGCCCATCTGGGAGGGCGACAAGCTCTTTTTCCGCCTGCTGGACGAGGAGCGCCCCTTTTTCTCCCTCAAGCTCTGCTACAGAGGGGATACGTTGACCGAAGCTGTCCTGGATGGAAAACGCCTGCCCCTGGGCAGGACCCCAACATGACTTGAAAAACCCCTGCCGCTGTGTACCAAAAGCGGCAGGGGTTTTCAGTTCACTCGTCGTCGTTGTCCAGTTTCAGCACAGCGGTAAACGCTTCGCTGGGCAGCCGCGCCGAGCGCGTCCAGTGGACGAAGCAGCGAAGGCGCGGCTGGCGCAGCGCTCCGTTTTTTGCAAGCGCCCGCCGTGGCGCGCCGCAAAAATCGGCAAAGCGCAAGAGGCACGAACGGCGACCGCTGCCAGTGGCAGAAGCAGGGAGCCGTGAGTGGCGCAGCGCTCCGTTTTTTGCAAGCGTCCGCCGTGGCGCGCCGCAAAAATCGGCAAAGCGCAAGAGGGAGCGCCTATCAATCGTCGTCGTTGTCCAGTTTCAGCACAGCGGTAAACGCTTCGCTCGGCAAACTCACCGAGCCCAGCTGGCGCATCTTCTTTTTGCCTTCCTTCTGCTTTTCCAGCAGCTTTTTCTTGCGGGTGATGTCGCCGCCGTAGCACTTGGCCAGCACGTCCTTGCGCAGGGCCTTGACCGTCTCGCGGGCGATCACCTTGCCGCCCACAGCGGCCTGCACCGGGATCTCGAACAGGGTGCGGGGGATGTTGTCCCGCAGCTTTTCGCAGATGCGGCGGCCCTTGGCGTAGGCGTTGTCCCGGAACACGATCATGGACAGCGCGTCCACCATCTCGCCGGCCAGCAAAAAGTCCAGCCGCACCAGGTCGCTCTGCCGGTATTCCTTGAACTCGTAGTCGTAGCTGGCGTAGCCCCGGCTGCGGCTCTTGATGGCGTCGAAAAAGTCGTAGACGATCTCGCCCAGGGGCATGGCGTAGTGCAGGTCCACCCGGACGTCGTCGAGGTATTTCATGTCGATCAGGACGCCCCGCTTCTGCTGGCACAGGTCCATCAGGCCGCCCACATAGTCGTTGGGGGTGTAGAGGTGGACGTCCACAAAGGGCTCTTCCTGTTTGGCGATCTGGGAGGGGTCGGGGTATTCGGAGGGGTTGGAGATGGTCTTGACCTCCCCGTCGGTGAGGGTGATCCGGTACTGGACGCCGGGGGTGGTGGTGACAAGGTCGAGGTCGAATTCCCGTTCCAGCCGCTCGGTGATGATCTCCATGTGCAGCAGGCCCAAAAAGCCGCACCGGAAGCCGAAGCCCAGCGCCGCGCTGTTCTCGGGCTCGTAGGTCAGGGAGGCGTCGTTCAGCTGCAGCTTTTCCAGGGCGTCCTTCAGGTCGGGATAGCGCTTGCCGTCGGCGGGGTAGACGCCGCAGAACACCATGGGCTTGACCTGGCGGTAGCCGGGCAGGGCCTCGGGGGTGGGGTTGTCCGCCAGGGTGACGGTGTCGCCCACCCGGGTGTCCTGCACCGTCTTGATGCTGGCGGTCAGATAGCCCACCTCCCCGGCGGAAAGCTGCCCGCAGGGGGAAAGGCTGGTGGCCCCCATGTGGCCCACCTCCACCAGGGTGAACCGGGCCCCGGTGGCCATCATCCGGATGGTGTCGCCGGGCTTGACCGTCCCCTCGAACACCCGGATGTAGACGATGACGCCCTTGTAGCTGTCGTAGACGCTGTCGAAGATCAGGGCCTTGAGGGGGGCGTCGGGGTCGCCGGTGGGCTGTCTCTTATACACATCTCCGAGCCCACGACACTGCAGCTAATCTCGGATGCCGTCTTCTGCTTGAAAAAAAAATGGCGGGGGGGG
>ERZ1090863.332-NODE-332-length-27910-cov-33.676683_pt1 | contig 27910 bp, 36 predicted proteins | sample MGYA00478480_ERZ1090863 | MGnify/ENA primary metagenome ERZ1090863 (study PRJEB33644, sample SAMEA5815746) | chicken gut metagenome | biome: Chicken; feature: Gastrointestinal Tract; material: Caecum | place: Ireland | collected 2019-01-01 | study: A study of the...
TTTTGGATGAAGCCCATCAGGAGGGGCTTATCGTAAAGGAAAAGCCCCTGAAATACAATAACGGAAGAATTAAAGGAAGGCGAATTGCCATCCGGCAAGACATTGAGACAAATACAGAAAAGACCTGCGTCCTCGCAGAGGAGCTTGGACATCATCACACATCCGTTGGAAATATCCTTGATATGAATGATATCCAAAACCGTAAGCAAGAAAGGCAGGCTCGTCTGTGGGGATACAACAAGCTGATCGGACTGACCGGTATTATTAATGCATTCCGTGCCGGCTGCCAGAGCCGTCATGAGATGGCAGAAATGCTTGATGTAACAGAAGAATATTTACAGGAATGCATCGACTGCTACCGGAATAAGTACGGAGTATATACCATAGTTGATAATTACATAATTTACTTCATACCGAATCTGGCAGTCATGGAAAAGGTATAACCCCTTATGGGATTATATAAATATGTGGTGTTTCCTTTAGGAATGAAGAGAAAGGAAGGAATCGAGAAATGAAAACTTGGAAACTTGTATCTGGAATCTTATCAATCGTGCTGTTTATTTTTGTGGCATTCCAGTCCTGCGCGGCTGGTGTTGCAAACACGCTTGAAGCCAATGGGGAAGTTGGCGGATCGGCTGGAATCATTGTCGCTATTATGCTCTTAGCCGGCGGTATCGTATCCATCGCAACCCGTAACGGAGGTAAAGGTGGAAATATTGCTCTGATCGTTCTGTTTGGAATAGGTGCGCTTTGTGGATTCACACTGGCCGGAAGCTACGGAGACTTAAATATCTGGGCGGCATGGTGCCTAATCTGCGCTGTATTAGCTATCGTTTCTCTTGTTAAGGGAAATAAAACTAAATAAATAAAAACCGCCCCGGTGCGCCAACACCAGAGCGGAAAGAACACTAGGCGCAATCGCAATTCCGCCAGTGCATAGAATACTCCGAAGAGTACACTATTGATACCGAAAATATTGTATCATCTTCGGTGACAGGTGGCAAGAGACCATCTGTTATTTTTATACCCAAAATTCAAAGGAGATGATGTTATGTGGAGTGAAAAAGTAAAGACCGGTTACAAGTTCGTGGAACGCTACAGGGACCCACTGACTGGCAAGACAAGGCGTGTTTCGGTAGTGATGGAGAAAGACACCGCACAAACCCGGAAAGTCGCTCAGAGGGCTCTTGACGCAAAGATACAGGCGGCTTTCACTGCATCTGATCAACCAGAGGAAATAACAGTGTCCAGGCTGATCGAGAAGTATCGGGAGGAGCAGGCTGACACATTAAAGGCATCCACCTGCCGGCGCAATTACTGGATGGGAAACTTGATGATGGACGTACTCGGGAAAGACACTCTCGTAGATGCTCTGTCCGCAAACTACATCCGGACAAAGCTGATCGCACTGGATCGCACACCGGAGCAGAAGAACGAGATCCTGAAGAGATTTAAGGGCATCTTAAAATGGGGATACAAGCATGATTATATAAGAGATGTGTCTTATCTGGATAAGATTGAGTTCTTTAAGGCTGCTTCGCACAAGGAAAAAATCCAGGACAAGTTCCTGGAATCTTCTGAGGTTTCGGATCTCCTGAACGGGATGAATCAGCCGGTATGGAAATGCATGACCCGGATCCTGGTACTTTCCGGACTCCGTATTGGGGAGCTCACGGCTCTGCGAAAAAGCGATGTGTCATTCACGGACCGCCTGATCCATGTCACCAAGACATATGATGCTGTTAATGGAGTAGTGACGGACGTAAAGACAATAGAGTCCCGAAGGGATGTGTATATGCAGGACGATCTTGTCACAGCAGCCAGGGAAATGAATCTGTTGATGATGAAGCAGCGAATGATGTACGGATATCAGACAGATCTATTTATCGCGAATGAAGATGGTGGACACATAAAATACTATGCGTACAATAAATATCTGAAGGATAATTCAAAGAGGATCCTGGGACGTAGCATTACGCCGCACACTCTCCGCCACACACATGCCAGCCTCTTTATGGAACAAGGAATCAGTGTTGACGCGATATCGCGGCGCCTGGGGCACGCCGACAGTCAGATTACAAAGGAGATATATCTGCACGTAACAAAGAAGCTACAGGAAAAAGAAAATGAGCAGATCAAGGGGCTGAAAATTATATGATTTGCCCCATTTCTGCCCCATTTTTGAAATACAATAAAAGAAAAATCCCGAGAAGCCTTGAAAATAAGGCGTTCTCGGAATCAAGTTCAGCTCCCCCTGTTGTCATTGTGAGTTCTGTTCATATTGTAGCAATAACGGAAACATCGCATTTTCAGCAGTATTTAATGGGAGAAAAAAATATAAAATTCGAAAGATAGGTGCGTAAGTTTGCCCCTTTTTTGCCCCCCGAAGATGATACGATATTTCTCCCCGGAGCTAAAGCCCCGGGGATATTTTTACGCCTTCTTAAGCTTCCCCTGTTTCGCCAGGCTGCACAGCTTATTATTCTGTGATGCAGTCCCCTCGTAGTTTGAGATGCCGTTGACTTTGGCAATCTTCTTCCGGTTCGCGAAACTGCTGTCTACGCCAATGGATTTCAGACCGTCTACAATAGATGCAGAACTGAACTTCTTAAAATAAGAAGTTCCTCCATTGTTTACAATCTTCTGCACTTCATTGTAGCGGGATCCCAGAACGATTTTTCTGGTTTCTCCGTTTCCATACTTCCCAGCTTTAACTTCGTTGGCAAGTGTTGAAGCTGAAGCCGTATTGATATGATTGATGAAATCCTGTGTCTCATCATATCGTGATCCAAGGGCTTTCTTTCTTGCATCTCCATTTCCATACTTTCCCTGCATTACTCCGACTGCAAGGTCCAGCGTGGATCCGGACAGCGTAGCCGGTTTCTGTGCATTTCCGCCTCCGTTTCCTAATCCCGTTCCTCCAGTAATCTCCTTCTGGAAGTCGCGATAACAGTGATTCATGTCCACCCGTCCACTGATTCCAGAAACAGATCCGTCTGACGTATACTGCCACATATCTACATTGTCCATGCCAAGGGTATCATTATACCGTGCCACCCAGCGGGTATATCCGGTAAGTCCCTTAAGATAGTTATCCCACCAGTTTTTATTTGCATAGACTCCCGGCATATATCCAGCAGCCTTGATTGCTTCACAGAAGATCCTCGCACGTTCAACCGCTCCGGATTCGGTTCCATGCTCTTCGAGATCGTAGTATACCGGGTACGACAGCTTGTACCCCTTAATCAGGCGCAGGACGTGCTCTGCTTCGCTTTTTGCCTGTGCAGTGGATTTCGCGTAGGAATACAGGTACACTCCAAACGGTATTCCCAATCTGGTGCATTCATCCGCATTCCTCTTCCACTGTTTATCATCCTGACTCGCGATATTGTCTCCGTAACCGCAACGCAGGATTGCTCCATCAACTCCGGCAGATTTAACCTTTTCCCAGTCGATCGTTCCATTGTGATAACTTACGTCAATAACTTTTTTCGTTGCCATGTCCTTCTCCTTCCCGTTGCGATGTCGCAACACCAAAAGAGGACGGTCTCCCGTCCCCTGATCTACTCTGTTTTATTGATCTGCTTAATAATCTGATTCACGTATGTGCTCAGCCCGGCAACCAGGATACCCTGCACGATTGCCGTGAAAACTGCCATTGCAATATCCTGACCCGTGGACAAAGGACCCGTGGCAAGTACCCACACCGCGCAGAGTACAATCCCGACGCCTCCAAGGATCAGCGGGATATACTTGTCAGCCACCGCCTCTGCCTTCTTGAGCCCCATCCCAACAAAGTACAGGACGATCGCCACAACGATCAGTTCCGGTTTTACATAGTTCATAATCTGTTCCATAAATTTTTACCTCTCTTCAATTTTTAATCGGTAATTCGTTTACTTCTTCTAAGAGATGCGTCACCATGCCATTCCCGCCCAAAGAGTGGTATGCTTCATACATCTCTATAAAGTTCTGTATCCCATGCTTTGTGACATATCCCCGCGCTGTCCACTCCTCGTGATACTCTATAAGCTGGACGCGCAGCAAGAGCATTGTCCCCTTACTGTTTGCGTCCCGATCCCTCTTCTGTTTTTTCAGCAGCCATACGATATATCCGAGCAATATCGGCAGCGCTACGGTATATGTCTCCAGTAATATCTCCTTCATGTTTAATCTCCTCGATTTAGAGTATAAAAATAAGACCGATTCACGGTCTCGCTCTGATTTCCATGTTCTCACCCGCCTTATTCTGTAATATCTTTCCAGAGAGATTCTGAGCCCTGCGCCCCCGGCTCCCATACATTGCCATCGACCAAGGATTCCCATGTCTTTCCGTTATGGGTTACTTTATCGCCTTTGTTGTACGGATTTGTGCTCTCCGGCTGAACCCATTCCCCGATTGCTGTTCCAGACTGCCCTGCGAGGATTTCCGTCCAGAGGCTCGGTGCTGCTTCCGGGGTCCAGTCCGCCTGTGAGGTATGTCCCTGTAAGCACCTGTATAACTTTCCGTTATACTGTACACGATCCCCGGCAACATATCCGAGACCATTCTCATCCCAATCCGTATACAAGCCTTTTACGGTCAGTGCCTGCTCGTCGCTCAGATAAGATATCGCGGTCTTCACGTCTGCCTGCTGGATCTCCTCCGTGGTCCGTTCGCGGAGATACTCCCCAGACTTGCTCCGTCAAGAATCTGGATTTCCGTATTGTCTGCTAAAATCAATTTTTCCATGTCTACTGTTTCCTTTCTTAAAATCTGGTTTTCAGTTACTTTGCTAAACCCCACTTTTACTTTCCACCGGGTGCAATTTTGTCCTGGCGATGTGCCGGGAGACCGGGAAATGTCGGGTCTGAGTGGTACGGGTGGACTAGTCTCGCTACCTCGGCATAAGGATAACTGCCTGCGTTGCACCATCTCCTTTGTTATATACAGATACGGTGCCTTGAGAATTATTTACATTTGTAATAACATTCTCATTTTCGACGTCGCCACCAAGCTGATTCGCTTGTATTATCCCCGCACCGGAACGATAATGCGGATATATCCCGTGGTATGTCATTACGATAGCCATTCTCCCGGCGGGGAGTGAAAATGTGTAAGTACCCTCCTGATTAACCCATATGACATCCATATTGCTCTTTGCAAAAGCGGAGTTATGAGATTTGCGATGTCGTTTCGCCTTGGACTTTACCGCCGCGTGCCTTTATCTCAATGTATACGTGCGCTCCGTTGGCAGACTGATTTGCGAAAACAATCCTTAATTTCCTGGATGCTCCACCGTCTTTGTTGGCTGCTACATAAAAACTCAGAGGGTTTTCGATTATTGCTGTACCCGTCAACGTCGATGCATTTTGAGGCAAGCTTGGAAGGTCAGCGATATACATATATAAAAATGGAGTATTTCCGATATTCCCACCAACTAAAATAGGGATCCTATTCAGCTGATCATACTCAACGTCGTCAAAGCTAACAATAACTTCATATCGTGTCAATCCATCAACCCATTTCTCGAAAAATAGTTGACCAGATAAAGCGATATCGTCTAAAGCGGAGTTGTACGCTACATAGTCTTCCAGGGAAGCCATATTCCCTTGCTACTTTGATGCCGATAAATGAGTTTTCCGCCGTCAACATAAGCGCCCCACAAATCATCATTATCTGTGGTGAATATTCTGGCAAATTGCATTCCAGCACTTTGGATTGTGAATGTGTAACACGTACATTCTCCAGAATAAGGTGTTTCGTCGATTGTTATGTTATTAAAGGTTTCAGTGCCACGCCTCAAAGCGGAGTTTAGTTCTGAATTTTCCTCTTGTAGATCGGTAATCATCTGCATTAGTTTTTCGATATTATCTGACACATCCACCAGCATCTGAATCTCCTGAATAGCCGTTCCATTGATCACGACACGGCAGAACGGTTTCTGCGACGTGAATACTCCAGTCCTGATATCCTGATCTGAATACGCCGGATCCTGCGGATTGCTTGCTACGGGCGTTCCTTCTATTACCTGAAATTGAGCTGACTCTACACCATATGACTCGTCTCGGTTGTACTCTACAACGACAATGTCGTTCCTGAGCATTCCCTGCGTTCCGGATGCGATAGCCAGGTTTACGCTCTCACCATACCCGATATAGAACTCACGACCGTCGTACACTACTACTCCGTCCGGTACCGTGATCTGGTTTGCCGTCTGGATCACGGGCTGCATCTCGCTCCCGACTGGCAGGATCGCAGCGTCTCCGATAATTCCTCTGTTCAGATCCGCCCACTGTGGGGCGGTAACATGATTAACGCCCTGATATCCTGTTACTAAATTAAGTGCTGCCATTATGTCTCTCCTTCCACTTTGTATGATATTTCCGGGATGCCTCCCGTTATTGTTACCACCTTCTGAATGACCGGTTTAGCTATGTAAAACCCTGTATCATAGTTTCGCCCGGATATAATGTCACCGATCGTGAGATCTACGTCCTGCACGCTCATTGTCATTTGTGAGTAGTCCATAAGCTCCTGGAGCCGTTTTGTACCTTCTGATATCAGTTCATCCTGGCTTTCCACGTTGGTGTTTTCATATGTAGCCATACGTTCACGGAATCCCGTGTAGAACGGTGTTTGACCAACGCTTCCATCAAACTGTGCATATAAATGAACTATCATACGATCAGTAAGCTCTCCCGGTCCGAGGCAGATAAGATGATTGATTCCTCGTTCTGAGGACTTGAACTGGACGGAAACCTTTGAATCCTGGGAATACTGTATCTCTGACTCCAGGTTCTGGATCGGTACCGCGCTCAAAACGATTGTAAAAGGTTCTCCGGATCCACCCTGGACAACCTCAATATTTATCCTTGCCCCTTTTTGGATAAGCATTTTCGTAAACCCTGTGAGCGCATCCGTATACCGGTCAAAGCTGTAATTGCTTATCGTTATTCCGCTGGGCGTGTCTGGAATCGAAAACACCCCTCCGAACGCACCATCGAGCACCTGTGACATAACTGTGTTTGCATCCCCGGATACTGTGAGATATGCCTCTCCGGTCGGCGGTTGAATGATAAACTGCTGCAAGAATTTACGAGGGGCATTTCCGCACCACGTCTCGTCCGATGTGTTTGTCAGGCTGGTGTTTTCTTCCAGGACTGCAGCATATTCGGTTCCGAAAGCAACGATCCACTGCCCTTTTTCCACCTGGCCTCTGGAGCACCCGATCTCAACGTCGTTCTCTTCTCCAATGTCAAAATCCAGGGATACGGAATCAGGAAGAGCCCCGAGTTCCATCATGCTGGCGTCGCAGATTGTAAACTCCATTTAGGCTCACTCCTTTCGTCAAATATGGTTAAATCAACGCCGAAATCCCCCTCCCAGCTTAATACGCTTGCCCCGGAAGGTATCTTTTCAAACACACTTTGCAACTTGTTCCGGGCGTTATACAGGTTAGTCTCTTCCCCAAAACGCCCAATTTTGATCACTGTTTTTTTCCTGCTGTCGATCACAAGTCTCTCACCTGAGTACACTGTGGCATACACTTGATACGTGTGGCCGGCGATTATAACAGCTGGATTTACGGCGTACCCGTAAATCGTCATAATGAAATTCCCTGGAAGATATGCAGGATTATTGATCTGTCGTGAGCCAAACACACCGACAAAATCAAACGGAAGGTCGAACAGCGGGTACTCGGTTTTCTGGTCGCTCGGTCTAAGAAAATCAAATTCAAATTCCGGAAGGACAGCTCCGTTGTCAAGAGAGATTCCCTGGTATACCCCGCCTGTCGTGACCGGCGGAGTGACTTCCGGTTCTGGCATATCCGTTTCCGGAAGAAACGAATATGTGCTTTCCAAAATCCAGAATGGATACGGGCAAAGGACGTCCAGAGTTCTTTCTACCCATGCGCTTTCGTCTCCGGGTTCCGTTTTGGACCCAATCACAAAACAGCTGATATAATAATCATCGACGTACAGTTTCCCAGGTGAATTGTTCTGCACGTCGTATTCCGTGATATCACAGAACGTATTAAGGAGCTGGCGCTTCTGCTGATTCGTTCCGCTGAACGCAATCACCAGGTCATAGGCTTTCGGGTCTTTTTTGAAATAATCAATATCAATCCCAAAACGCTGCGTCGCTCCTTCATACCCCCACGAGTAGTCGTGGAAAACAGCCTCTTTCAGGCGTGTAGGGAACTGCGACAGATCCACCTCAACGCCCTGGCTGTTAATGTACTTTAGCACCAAACTCCACCCCCATTCCTCTTAGGCCCCGCTTAAAGGACCGTTCATCAATATAGACAACCGGGCTCACGTTTCCGACTGCATCGGAGAACGCTCCGGAAAGTTTCGTGTAATCAATCGTCTGCGCTTCCGGGCTTACTACCATAGAGGACGCCAGGCGTCCTACTGCGCTTTCGATCATCGGTATATTGTCCAAGATTCCTGCGGATAGTCCTTTTATCATGTCCGGCATCCAGGTTTCATATGGTCTCAGCGGTCCGGTATCCGGTCTGGAGAAATGGAGATATTCCCTGATCTTGTCCGCCACGTTTCCGACCGCGTCCACGATCCCGCTGATTCCATCCAGGATTCCGTCTTTCAGGCCGTTAATAAAATCAGATCCCCATCCCCATGCTGAGGAAATCAGGTTTGAGATGATGGAACTTACCTGGTCAAATATTCCGCTGACAATACCGGGTATGGACGAAATCGCGTTTGACACTCCGTCTTTCAAATTCCGGAACGCGTTCACCGCCGCGTTTTTTGCACCGTCCGCAAGGTTTGAAACCGTGTTTTTGATCCCGTTCCACAAGGACGATGCAGTGTTTTTCATACTCTCCCACAGTGAGGACACCGTATTTTTCAGATTCGTTACCGCAGATACCACAGCACTCGCCAGCGAGGACGCCAGAGAAGATACAAGGTTCTTTATACTGGACCAGATATTTGACGCTGCAGTCTTCATATTGTTCCAGATATTCTGCGCATCGCTTTTCAGGCTCTCAAAATCACCTGTCACCAGGTCAATCAGCAGAAGAACCGGCGCCAGAATTACATTTTTGATCAGAGTCCAAAGATTAGATGCGATATTTTTGAGGTTAGTCCAGATAAAGCTCAGTGTATTTTTCAATCCGGTAAACAATTCTTCCACAGTCTCTACGATTGTCTGCACAATCGGGTTCTCGTAGATTGCTGTCCAGATAGAAATAATGGTATTTTCTATGCTGTCCATCACATTTGTGATTGTGGATTTTATGGAATTGAACCCGTTTTTGATAAAACTTATAATCCCGTCCAGTGTTGAGGACAGGAACGAGCTCACAGACGACCATACGGACTCTACGCCATTGCATATTGAAGCCCACAGGTTTCCGAACCATTCCGTTATCGCGCCCCAGTTTTGGATAATAGCTATAATTATACCGATCGCAGCAACCACTCCGGCTATTATGCCAATCACTGGGAGCATCGCCGTACCAAGTCCGGTCACAGCCGCCCCGACAGATCCCAGAATAGACAGTATCGGCGCTGCTGCCGCTACAATTCCGATCAGAGCCAGGATAAATCCCTGCGCTGCCGGAGACATGCTGTTAAATGCGTCCACAATTTTAGTGATTACCTGAACCGCTTTCGTCATAATCGGCTGAAGTGTATTTGCCATTTCAGACAAAGATTCCTGCAGCTCAAGGTTTGCATTTTTGCTCTCTACAAGCACAGAGTTATTTTCTTTCCAGCCGTTATACGTGTCTATCAGCCCCGCATCCGCAAGCGTCTGCAAAGCCTTGTTCTGTTTTTCTGCGTCTGTTGTGCACTCTGCAAGACTCGCGGAAAAATTGTCTGCGCCGATCCCGAGACGGTCAAGAAGTTCACCGAACTGTCCTGTCGCTGTTCCGGTGGCCAGTGTTTCCTGCAGAGAATCCGCCAGGGATTCTATTTTTAAAGTGTCCGGGAATCTCAAATACGCACCGGAAAGACCTTCCACAGCCTTCTGCAGATTGCTTTCGGTAAATCCGGCCTGCAAGAGGTTTGAGGTTGCCTCGACGGAGCTGTCAGTTTCGTCCGAAACCGTGTTAAACGCCTCAAACGCCGCTCGTGTTTCGTCAATCCCAACTCCCGCGTCCCTTGCGTTATTGTCCAGTTTAGAAAGATCGCTCCGGAGTTCTTCTGTTGCCGGTACCGTGGCGAACATTGCCGCCCCGAGACCTGCTGCCGCAGTTGACAAAGGCTGAATTGCATCCCCAGCGGCTTTTGCTTTTGAGGATAATCCGGAAAGCTGTGTGGCAAGGCCTCCGGACCCTGTTTTTTTCAACTGATCGTTAAGCCCTTCCAGCTTCTGTTCTGTAGCCACGATTTCTCTTTGCAGAGCGTCATACTTATCCTGACCAAGATCTCCAGACTCAAGCTGTTTTTTAGCTTGTTTATCAGCTTCTTTCAGGCTGTCCAGCCGTGTCTCGGTTTCTTTTATTGCACTTTGAAGCAGTCTCTGCTTCTGTGCCAGCAGTTCCGTGTTGGTGGGGTCCAGTTTCAACAGTCGGTTTACATCGTTAAGGCTTCGCTGGGTCTCTCTCAGGTTCTTGTCTACCCCCTGAAGGGCGTCCGTAAGTTTAGTGGCATCCCCATTCAGCTCGATTGTTATGCCTTTAATTCGGCTTGCCCCTATCCCACCTCCTTATAATCTATCAATATCCTCCTGGGTTGCCAGTACAGGATAATCGTATTCATCGTTTTTAAGTTCAACAAACATATCGTTTACAAGTCCGATGCTCAGCAGTTCCAGATCTGAAATTGAAATACCCAGCTGCACACACCGAAGCATGAACAGCGGGGTATTCATTTCACGGTCTATTTCTCTGCCTTTTTTTTTGCCTTAGACTGCGATTTGTTTTCAATTCCCCACATTTCAAGAATTTCAGGCAGTACCTGATAGATGGAAAATGTCTCGTCGAACTGATCCAGCCACTCATCAATATCACTGGGCTGGCTCGGATCACCGTGTTTATGCATCAGATAGGCAATGTTTTCAAACATTTCCAGGCTTTCTATCGGGAGTCCGCTTTCAAAGTCGCTCTCGTTGAACTCCTCTCCCTTTTCCTCTGCCTGTTTCTTAAGATCATCTTTGAGCCTGTTCTGTGCGTCGATCTGCTTTTTCAGCCGAGTCATGTCCGTAAAAATATCACGGTTAAACTTGAGCCGATACATTCTAGGGATTGCTGCCGAGCTTTTAAACTCGCACGGCACCCCGCTTATTGTAATGGTTTTTCGCATTAAGCTGCCTCCGCTTTCTCGTATACTTTTGTGAACCATGTTCCCTTGACAGTCTCGTAAGACGTGTCTGTCGTTTTAGCACGAACATTTCCATCTGTTCCAGATCCGCAAGAGATCGTCAGCGTGTCTGTGTTCGGCTCTTTCGTGTCTTCTGTGGTAGTGGCGTCAATGCTCGGACGTGTCGCAGTACAGTTATAGAACCAGAACAGGGTCGGGTTCGTATCTCCGTCCACCTGGAACGCCAGCGCGAACTCCACGGTCTGAGTGTTCGCGTTCTCAAACAGTACGCCGTTCTCGTCCTCCACCTCTCCCAGTACGTCCTCTCTGAACTGATCCGGGATCAGCGCCACCTCGAGATCGCCTTCATAGCCTCCGTTAGACGCGGAGGTGTAGTACTTAATGCCGTCCGCCCAGAAAGGTGTAAGTTCACCCTGCTGCTCCAGCGAAATGGATACCGCTCCGGGAATTGCCACCGGAGTGTCGTATGTGTTTTCCGCTGTTTTAACGGCATAGTATACGTTTTTAATATTAAACTTAACTTTAGACCTTGTTTGCCTCCTTACAATTCAAATTCAAAAATAACTTGTATCATTTTTTCCGATTCGATATAGTACTCTTGTTTCTCGTAGAAAATCCCGTTTTCTGTGAGAAAGGCTTCAATCTGTTGCTCTGCTTCCAGATTTTTTTTCATGTCGTACAACTCAACGTCCACCTCATTAACTGGTAGATACACGATGCCGTCAGCGGAAAAATTCTCTGTCCCTGGATAGTAGTACGTTATAAATGGCGGATCGGGGACATTCCCCTCGGCAAAATGGCTATAGGATACCGGATAGCCAAGAGACAAAAGCCCGGAATATAGTTCCTGTGTGGTCATCGTGCTAACCTCTCTTTTACTCGGCGCTCAAACTCCTCGTTGCACCACTCTTCTACTGGCTTTATATGAGGGATTGCTTTAGCTCTCCCTCCCTGCCACAGCTGATGCCCTTTCTCCAGAAGGTGAGTAAGCCCTGGCTTTTTACGGTTGTATACAATGAACCGGAACTTTCCGTTGCCCGAGCGTTCGTATTTTACCGACCAGCCATCCGCGTAGTGACCTTTTCGGCTTCCGTCCCCTTTCGGCGAGGTTTGCTTGAGCTTCTTACGTCCTTCTTTTGCGACCTCTCTCGATATTTCCTCAAGTTCCTCCTCAGCCAGGTCCCTGTACTCATCAAGGGCGTCCATAACCGCGTTCACTAAACCGGATATTTTAACCTTCTGTGCCATTTTTTGTCACCGCCTTTATTTTTACCGTTTTATTCCGAAACTGTATATTGTCGATCAAATTTATATTATAGATCCCACCGTTAAACAAAATCCGGAATTGTTTGGTGTTCATCGAATCGAAAAAAGGTTTCCACCTGAAAACAAATTCTACAGTGTTTTCCTGGTGTACGTTCGCCGCCTCCCAATATTCCGCACCGGATAGGCCATTCACATAGGCATACGCCTGTTTATAGACCTGCCATTCGTGGGAAGGGTTCCCGATATCGTCAAATCCCTCCACATACTGCTGAATTGTGACTAGATTTCTGTATGCACCGGAATCCCTTATACCACCTCCGAGTCTGTCCCAGGGGTAGGCAAAAGATTGTCGCTGTACATGAACAGAAGATTGTCTACCAATCGGTTAGGATTGCTTCGGTCAATAGTTAATGACCGATTATCCCACATATCAGAAATTACTGTCAGCACCGCTATCGTAAGATCTTCGTGCTGATCCAACTCTGTGGAATCCAGTCCGGTCTGACCGCTAACATACGCCACGGCAGCCATCTGCATGGCGTCAATGAGTGTCAGATCCTCCGGAGACAGATTTTCCTCTACCTCCCGAATGTGATTTAGTATCACGTTTCTGTCTATTGCGCTTATTTTCCTTGTCTTTCACCTCTTCCAGATATCCGCATTTCAAAAGAGGAGAGGCGATGCCGTCTTCCAGCTCCCTCTCCTCTCCGCGGCGCATACTAATCTGACCAGCGAAGGACACCGTCGCCCTATACGTCATGCGCTACCTCCTATCCTGCCGCCATGACAAGCTTCGAAATCTTCTGGGCGTTCTCAACCTTAGCGTCCATCTCAACCCATGCAACCACTCCGGTAGCGTGCTGGGTTGCGAATTTCTCACGGAGAACCTGGATTTCCATTTCCTCTGTGATCTTTACCGCAAGTCCGGACATATCTCCATAGTAGATCGCTGTCGCGCTGGTGGCCATATCCGGCATATTGTCGGACACATACACGGGTTTACCAAGCAGCACCTTTCCGAATGGCGCCGTAATGTCGTCCTGCAGAAGATATCTTCCCACGTCGTCCTTTAACAGCCTGAGTGCTGTTCTGGTGGCGGAAGACATAATCCAGATAGAATTGTCCTGGAATACATCCTTTACGCTGTCCTGCAGCTTGATAAGCTCATCTGCAGTGATTGCGTTCGATGCTGCCGCAGTTACGGACTGCGTCACACCAGAAAGGCCATCGATCTTGGACGATGTTCCGTTGAGCAGTTCGCCCTCAATCCAACGGCTGATATTGTACGCCATGTGATCCACCACGAACCCTACAATATCAAACTGGCTGTTGTTGATGAGGCTGCGAGACACCAGTGTGAGCGCGCCTGCCAGGAATCCGGTGAGGGTAATGTTGGTGAACTGTCCGGCGCTGGATGTCAGGTCTGTAAACTCTGTCGCATATGCCATCTCGATATCTGTTGCATCAGATTCTGGATAATACGGAATCTCAAGAGTACCCTTCACGTTGTACTTTGTAGACCTTTCCAGAATCGGTGAAATGTCATACACTTTTGTGATGATCCGATTCGCGATGGTTGTAGGAATGACTGCCCCGTTATCGCTGAAAGTAAGATTTTCGGCTCTCTCCTCACTGACGATTCCGCGGATGTAATTGGCGAACGCTTTTTCGTCAGCCTTAATGCGCTCCGCACGCTGCTCTCCACCTACCGGGTCTCCGTCTCTTACGTCCTCGATAACCTCCCGTTTGCCCTCATTGGTTTTCACGAGCCGCTCTTTCATATCCTCCAGGATATCGATAGTCTTATCGATCATGTCTATCTCGTCATTGATCGCTCCTATCTGCTTTTCCTCTTCTTCGGTAATTGCCCTCTGCTCTGCTTCCAGCTTTGCATACAGCAGTTCCAACTCTTTTACTTTTTCAGCCCTTGTCTCCTGAAGCGCTTTAATGTTATTTTTCTTCCTTAGACTTTACCTCCATATCTCTCAATCATTTCTTTGAGTTTACTGTTATCAGGTTTCTTTTTCTTATCTTCAAAGCCGACATAATCGGCTTCAAATTCTTCAGCCCGGAGCTCAACGATTTCCTCTCCGCTCTCCCCGGCTCTCGTCTCCACAGTTGTGGACTCATACCACGGACGCATTTTATCGGATATCAATGACACTTCCGACATGTCAAAATCAGTGATTGTCCTAAGCGGAAGATCGTTTTCACGCTCCGCCCTGGTCTCCTGCGGTCTCATAATGTCAAAGGACCAGCCTCTCAGACGCTTTTCCTTTGCCAGGCGTATTACATCCGGATCCTTTGTCTCCAGATGCGCCCGAAGCCCGATCACGTCCTCTTTCAACGTCAGATTTCCAGTTGTGTCTCCAATCACATGATTCCAGGAATGATCCAGGAGCGCGCTTACTTTCTGCGCCCTCTTAACCGCGCGTCCAAACGCGCCGTGCTGGATCCGCTCGATAAAGTATCCGCCCTTGTTATCGGGAATCGGCCGGCTGTCCCTTCCGGTTACATTTACATATCCGTCGATTATAACGGACTCATTTCCTGGTTCCCCTCTGAGTTCGATTCTCGCCCTTGTGTTCCACCTCCTTTGCCTGATCCTATAGTTGTTTCAGTGTTTGTATTTGGAGTGTATATACGCCCTGATTTCGGGTCGTACAGTACGTCCTGGAGTCCCAGCTTAATCATGTCAAGACCAAGAGGCTCCATGTTTTCTTTGGCTCTGATCTCATCGATCTGGAGCCATCCGGTTTCTGCTGCCGTCTTATATGCCGAATATCGTTTATCCGTATCGCCCTTAGTCAGCTCATACATATCCGGAGCGAAAAAGTATTCTCCTTTTTCTGACTCCAATAGCAGCGCACGGTTAATGGCCACCATAAATTCGCCCATAAATGTATTGATACAGTATTTTACAAACGCTTTGTCTCCGTCTTCGGTTCCGATATTATCCGGAATCCCCAGGAGTTTCCGAACCTCGTCCCCGTTGGTCTTTTTATTCTCATTGAGCTGCATTTCCACAGACGTGTTTGACGCCTCCTGAAACTCCATGCCTTCGTTGAGGATTACCACGTTCTCACTGTTGTTGTTATACAGCTTTCTCCATGCGGATCTGAGGGCGTCCATTGCTGCCTGGGACAATTTTCTTTTTGCCTTAAGGAATCCTTTTTTGTTTCCTCCAGTCTTTACCAGCCCGTCCTCATATTTCAGGGAGTTATATGCTACGCTCAGGAAAGTCTGATTCTGGTCAACAATTCCTTCTCCATACATTCCGTCGATGGTATTCCGCATTATTCGGATAAACTGACTCGGGAAAAATGATCTTCCCTGTACGAGTATTGCATAGTCCTTAAAAATGACATCAGCGTTTGGAGCGATTGAAACATATTCGCTAAACACATACCGAAGGGAGTCTATCTCAAGACCGTCCCAGTCAACATACACAAAACCGCCCCTCCCGAGATAGTAGTCCCGGACAAGTGCCTGCTTCATCTGGTTTGCGTCCAGGGTGTCCCCCGGATCCTCATTGAGAAGATATACTCTTCTGTCTCCCCTGACCTCTTCCACCTTATCTCCATTCCTGCGGTACAGCTTAATCGGTATATTGGCTACTGTCCTTGCGATCTCGTCGATGGCTCCCGCCACGGACGGGATCTGCATCGCCTTATATCGGTTAATCCGATCACCGCCGAACCAAGCCTGCAGAAGAGGCTCGCTGACGCTTCCCTCGTCTATCACATTTCCTTCTGTATCGGTTTCCGGTTCCGGCTCAGCCCGAACCCTTTTTTTCCAGAATGCCCTTAGTGATTACCTCCTACAGTTCAACTTTTATATTTTCCCATTTCTTGTATGCGTCAAAGTAAAGCTCATTTTTGTCCCCGTTGTATGTTACTTCGTAATACATACCGTCAGAAACCGGCGTGCTGAGTAAAGCCTTATGGTTCTGCAATGTTTTACAATACCAAACAACAAAAACATCGTCTGCAGTCAGATCCTTCGTTTTGTCTGTAGCATCTTTGTTTTTATTGAAATATTGAGCCACTTCATTTTTACATGTACTTAAAAACTCTTTACTTCCCATGTCTACCTCCTATGTCTGTACGACAAAATCATCCGTGCCATACAGTAAATACTGCTGCAGTAGATACATGGCGTTGATCAGTGATACTACCATATCCACTTTTCCAGATGATTTTTTCTTGTTCACATATTTATTTTTGTTTGTGTCTTCGGTGCACTTCGCGTTCTGGAAGTTAATCTCCAGAAGGCTGTTCTCCATGTACCGGAAACACTTTTCAAGTATCAGCTCTTTCAGCCACTTTGTGGGCATATGAAGGACTGAGCTGTGCTGTCTAATCTCCACGCACTCATATCCGTCTGCCTCAAGCATCTGGACGACTGTCAAAGCGTTCCACTTATCATATCCGATCTGTACGATCTCGACTCCGTATTCGGTTTCCATGCCCTTCAGAGTTTCCTTGACGTACAGATAGTCTATAACCTCGTTCCCGCACGCCTGGCAGAATCCTCTTTCTATCATTCGGTTATAGTCCACATGCTCTTTCTTTGTCTTGATTTCCACCCGATCACTCGGAACGAACCCGATCACTTTGGCGTACACTATTCCGTCCTCTTCGGTTACCATTGCGATCGCTGTATTATCATCTGTCTCTGACAGGTCCAGTCCGACCCATACGCGCCTTCCTTTCCAGAACTTTTTGTCCTCTTTGATCTTGCACAGCTTTACCTTCTGGATATCAATATATCCCTCGACTCCGAGACCTTTGTACCGGATATTGTTGTGCTTGCACAGATAGTTCTCACGCTTGTTCTCATACAGAATAGCTGCGGTCCGCTTTTTTACCAGGTTCTTATAAACCGCTTTTTTCTCGATTGAAATCGGGTTAGACTGATAGATACATCTATCATCTGTCTGCCAGGTGTCTCCGGTTTTCAGCTCGTCGTCTGGCTCATAAAGCAGAGAAAAGTACGTTCCGATGTCCCCGGACATTCCGTCCAGATTGTCCAGGATCTTTTTCGCGATGTCGATCTCGTCAATGAACACATTATTTTCGTTCGGGTACTGGGTACTGATTACCATACCCAGCTTATTCGGCAGTTCAATCTGAGAGGACCTCATCGCCTCCAGCGGATAAGAGTCCATTCCTCCGGCCTCGTCTGCGATAAATGCATTTGCCAGACGGGAATCCAAGTTATCCTGGGAATATGCCAGCGGTGTGAACGTGCTGTCATTAACAAAACAGGTTACATCACTGCGCAGGATTTTAAACGCCGGATCCTCTTCGTCCATCAGGGCGGGACTGCTTTTCAAAATCTTTCGGACAGCCAGCTTTACCTCTGAGGACTGCGCCAGCGTAGGCGCCACAGAAAAATACCGGCCAAACATTACGTCGGTCAGCATCAGCAGGATCAGAATCACAGCGCAGTAAAAAGTCTTGTGATTTTTTCGTGATATCTCCAGCAGGGCTGTTTCATAATACCGGATTTTTACATGAGCAAAGTCAATTCCAAAATCCTCGTATATTTCCGATCCATCCCTCCACATCGTGCAAAGCGTAGCCGTAATGAACAGCCAGGCATAGTCTTCCATCCCGTCGTACACGCTGCACCCCAGATCCGGGTGTACCATGATCTTAAGCAGCCGGCAGATTTTAGCGAACTGCTCTTCGTCCACATACGCCTCCGGACTTTTTCCATCCACGATGTCCAGCCAGCTTTCCGCCTGTTTCTTGACGTACTTCGGTGCTTTTCCTTCTGCGTCTTCCACACACCAGAGCGCGTATCTGTAGGCCGCCCCATCCTTAACCACTCAGGGCCTCCTGCAGCGCGTTCTTTTTTGGCTCTGGTTTTTTCGGTACTGACCTCAGCGAAGACGCGATCGTCATAATGTTTTCCTTTTCGATGTCGAACATCATTTTCCGTTTTGCCTGGATCTGCCGGTCGAACGAGATAAGCATTTTCGAAAGATCGTTCTGCAGTTTGCAGTAGTCAACAAATTCCAGTTCCCCCGAGCGTTCTTCCAGTTCCATCTGCCGTCTGTAAATTCTTTCCCGCTTTTCTTCGAATGACTTGCACTCCGCGGACAGAAGACAATATCTGTTCAGCACGCCGGAATATAAATCGTCGTCCTTCCCGATGGATCGCAAAAGTCCGCGGATCCTGGCGAACTCTTTGTGCGCCTGCGGGTCTCCACGGACTTCTTTGGTTTCTTTTAACTGTTTGCCGGAGAGAAGTTCAGCCTCCGCCTTTTTGCGCTGTCTTAATTCTTTCTTAGTCCGGTGCGACTTCCCTTCCAGTTCAATCACAGATGCCGGTTTCGTTGGTGTTGGCCTTAAAATCCCTCCTTTCAAATCTTGATCTGGGAATAAATTATAAATTTAGGTGGGGCGTCGGTGGTGGGAAACGTCACAAAATAGTTTCAAGACCCCCGGGGGATGCATTCCCTACCCGATTGCCGGAAAATCGTTCCCCTCTTCCTGCTCCTCTGCGATCCCTCTCAATTCATCTCTCGGTATCGAGCTGGCTTCTGCCTGTTCATGATGCTTTCGGCACAGCGTTATGAGGTTGTCATTGTCAAGCCTGCTGTCCCAGTCTTCTGCTATCGGTATAATGTGATGCACTGACAGATCTTCGGTCTCATACTTTCGCTCTGGATCGTACAGCCCTCGGATACATAACTGACAGCAGTAGCTGTCACGTTCCCTGATCTCTTCCCTCTTTTCTTTCCAGGCTTTCGTATACCTGAACTTTGTTTCTCTGTCTCCTCCTTTTCTCTGCCTCTCTGCCTGCCTCTGTCGCTTCTGCGGACAGATATAGGACTTCTCGTGGATCCTTCCACAATACGGACATGATCTAAGCATTTCCCGGAACCTGCCTCTCAATCTCAATTCCGAATTCCTTGTCGAACACTCCTCCGGATTTATTCAGTCTGTACTTCTTTTCCCATGTATGCCTGCAGTCTCCGTTATTCTTATAGCAGTTGGTTTTACTGCAGTCTTTTTTCTGTCCATTGCATAGATATAATCTTTTCATAAATCACCTCATAGAATTGCGCCCCCTGGACTCGAACCAGGATTACCGGCTAAGGAGACCGGCGAATTACCTTTACTCTAAGGCGCATAAAAATGCGTCCCCTGATTACAAGGGACGCTTGCCAAGAAAAAGAAAGGATGGTCTCACAGGTTCTACTGTGTCATTTTATATTTTAGCATACTTTAAACGGACAATCCGGACAAATCGGACAAACTTTATTTTTTTTTCAGCCATCTTTTAAACTCAGCTCTTGCGCTCTCTCCGGTAGTGTCTCCTCCCATTTCGTCAGCAACCTCAGACCAGTGAAGCTTCTGCATGATCCGAAGTCTTATGATCCTCTGGATCCGAAGTGGTGCGGAATCAAAAACCTTTTCACCTTCAATTCTGATCTGTCTTGCCTTACTCAGTTGTTCATTTAAAATCTTTTCCCTCGTCCTGTCAATACGGTCCCCGTCTACCCCATGTATGCAAAAGCTCTGTGAATTGTACGGGAAATCAGGATTACTCCCTTTCACCTTGTCGCTGACCGTTGCGGAGTTCCAGATTTCACGGAGATCCTCTTCGATTTCTTTTTCCAATGCTTTCGCGTCCATGTATTCCAGTATCACGCTCTTATCCATCGTTATCACCCCCGATTTTTAGCCTTTGCCGTCTTTCGTAATATCTGTCACAGTCTTCCGCTTCACTGCCTCTGCTGTGCCCCGTAGTAAGTATATATCCGCAATTTGCTCCCTCACTAATAAGGGTTGACGGTGGGCGAAACGCACACGTCCTGCACTTCTTTCTGGACAAGTTCCATCCTGGCCGTGCGCTTCTGTTCCGGTATCCCCTGATATATCTTATCTCAGACTCCCTTCGGATCACGTCATGTACAGTGTAATATGGTATTCCAGTTTCTTTGCATATGTCGGACTTTGATTTTCCAGAATTCCACAGCTTAATTATATAACTTTTCGGAATTTTATTTCCTCCTGTCATTTTACCGCTCCTTCCTTCACGGCTTTGATTCTTGCCTTCAGGCTTTCCATAGCCCACTCCTGGACCTCGTGTTTCCCCTTCAGCGCCGTGATCACGTCCTCATCCCTAAGTCCACTGCAGACCAAAAGATGGATGATAACCTTCTCAGTCTGTCCCTGGCGGTGTAGTCTCTTGTTTGCCTGGGAAAACAACTCATAGTTCCATGTCAGTCCGAACCAGATAACATGATTCCCGCCCTGCTGAAGGTTCAGCCCGTATGCACTGCTTGCCGGATGGGCCAAAAGAATATCCACCTCTCCGGCGTTCCAGGCGTCCTCGTCTTCCGTGGTCTTCAGCTCCCGGACTCTCAGTTTCAACTTTGACAACGCTTTTTTGATCCTGTCACGGTCGTGCTGGAAATTGTAAAACACCAACGCCGGTTTTCCTCTCAGCTGTTCTATCAGCTCCAAAAACGCCTCGATCTTGCACCCATGTACCTCATGTACGTTTCTATCCTCGTCGTATAATGCCCCGTTGCACAACTGCAGAAGTTTGTTTGACAGGGCGGCTGCACTTGCCACGCTGATCTCCTCGTCGTCCGGAAGATCCAGCACCATTTCTCTCTCAAGTTCTAAGTATGCCGACCTTGCCTTGCTGTCCAGTTCCACCGGTATCTCGTGGTATGTAATATCAGGCAACTGCAGATAATCCTCGGCTTTCATGGATATGCAGATATCCGAGATTCTCTCCAGGATCGCGTCCTGGGTTCCGGGCTTTGCGGCATAGCTGTATACCATTCCTGCAGGACCTCTCTTGTCCGGCTGGAAATACCGTTCCCGGAAATGAGTGTACCGTTTTCCCAGACGTTCTCCCCCGTCCAGAAGAAACACCTGCGCCCACAGATCCTCAAGGCCGTTCGGGGATGGCGTCCCGGTAAGCTCAACAATACGATTGATCAGACCAGATACGCTTGCCAGTGCCTTAAACCTCTTTGCTTTGTGGTTCTTAAAACTGCTCGACTCATCCACCACCACCATGTCAAATGGCCATGCGTTTTTATAATAATCCACCAGCCAGACCACATTCTCCCGGTTAATGATATACAGATCCGCCGGCGTATTCAGTGCCCGGATCCGCTTCGTCTGGCTTCCAAGTACCTGGGATACTCTCAGCATCTTTGTATGATCCCACTTGTCTTTTTCCTTTGTCCAGGTTCCCTCCGCCACTTTCTTCGGGGCTATGACTAACACCTTCCTGACCTCAAACCGGTTATACTTCAGATCCTTTACTGCTGTCAGCGTTGTGACTGTTTTGCCTAAGCCGGTCAACCCATGTCTAAGAACAGTCCTATCTTTTTTATCGCTATGATCTGACTTATACAGTGCGCTTGATAGTCATGCGGCTTAAACATCATTTGGCATCACCTCCTTCAAAAAGGCTTTGACTTCTTCCGTCCCGTGAAGCACCCTGACGTCCTGACCTAGCCTTCTCAGTATTCTGATCTGGACTTTCTGGAGTTTCCTGGGTTCCTCCCCCGGACGTTTCAGCTCTACGAATACCGGTGGTCGATCCGGCAGTATTACGATCCGGTCAGGCACCCCGGAATTACCCGGGCTCACGAATTTGTACGCCCGTCCTCCCAACTTTTTTACTCCTTCCCGCAGAGTCTTCTCCGCGTCCTGTTCTATTTCTTTTCTGGTCATTTTTCCTCCCGGTGTAAACAACGCATACACGCGCGTTAATTACTTCTTAAATATGGCGTTTATGATGTACTATGTACGCCTTAAATACTACTTTTTATTATTCTATAGAAATTTGGTTTACATGGTTTACATATATAATAAAACCCAGTGTTTATAAGGACTATGGTGTAAACTTACGTGTAAACTTTTACCGTAAACGTAAACTTTGTATTTTTTTGTAGAAAGTTTACAGGTTTACGCTTTTTTATTTAAAGTTTACGGGTTGGTTTACGTGTAAGTTTACGCCCGCTCAAACCCTTTTTGGGTGCCATAAAACCCGTATCTTCTGACGCTTTTATTTCGTTTCCACCCTGGCATTAATCGTAGGATGTCATTTATTTCCGTGCTGTCCTGACGTTTCATGTATTTCTGATCACCCATAAAACACTCCTGCCAGATCTCTACAGCACACACCTTCTCTCTGTCCACCAGGACTTCCCCTTCCGGTAATTTCAATGATCCTGACCAAAATTGGCGCCGTTTCATTAGGTTGTAACTATCCCAGTCGGAAGGAATCTTCTTTTCCAGGAACTCCCGTATGATTCCTTCTTTCGCATGGCTCTCCCTGTGGTTCTCCTGCTGTTCTTTTGCCAAGGTTTCCGCCTCACCCTTCATATATAGAGGCTCCCCCAGCATCCAGTATGTGTATGCCTCTGCCCAGATCTGGTCTACTTCTCCCGGAAGATCATCCCATATGGATTTCTTCGCAGTGTTCACTCCTACGTCCACAGGCCAGAATCTACGGTTCCCGGTAGCGTCCTTCAGGAACTCGCTGTCGTTGGATGTACCAAAGAACACGCAGCGCCGTGGATATTTATTCGTCTGTCTGCCATATGCGGCTCTGTATATGTCATGCGTCTTGCTTAAAAACTGCTTTACTGCACTGGTCTCCTGCCGGGACATGGCGGTCAGCTCCCCGATCTCGTTGATCCAGGTCCCCTGTATCAGTTCCGCAGCCTCTTTTCCCTCAAATGTGGTAAGGGAATCCGAAAACCATTCCCGCCCCAGTGTGGCAAGGAACGTACTTTTCCCGATCCCCTGCGGGCCGGTAAATATCGGCATGTAGTCGTATTTCACTCCGCCTACGACCGCACGGGCCACCGCAGCGCATAATGATTTACGCATCACCGCCCGTGTGTAGATATTGTCCTCAGCCCCAAGATAGTCGCTCAGGAGCGTGTCCAGGCGCTTCCTGCCGTCCCATTTCAGACCTGTAAGGTACTTTTTCACGTCGTTGATCCTGTTCTGACTGCTTGTGATCAGAAGCCCGTTGTCGAGCTTCTCGCGTCCCGTAATGCCGTAAAATGTCTCCATGTACCGGTAAAATCCGGCATAGTCTACGTCTGTCCACCGTCGCTTTTCTTCCCGTCCGTCCCACGGAAGCGCACCCAGGCTCATCCCGCAATTGGCGAATTCATCGGTAACGATCCTTCCCTTTAACAGCGGATCGTGCTCCAGTACTGTCGTGACGTTGCTTATTGTCTTCTCGATCTTTCCGTTTCCATCCCTCGTCAGGCTCCGGATCCACTCCAGGTCCTCACCGGTTTCCGGTTTTGATTCGGACCCGAATATCTCTTTTGCCTCCTCGTACCGTTCCCGGATCATCAGACCGGACGTGTCTTTGTCCTCTTTTGCCAGCTTTGACATAGCCGTGAAGGACGGCAGTTTGTTTGTAGGCGTCCCGTCTTTTGCATCCATGTCCTTGTCACCGAACAGATGCAGTCTCACCATGTCAAAAGCGTTCACCAAAAGACCGGAGCACGGGTCTGTAGCATGATGGGAATACAAGAACATATCCCCGTCATAAACCACGGCGCCCCCGGTTGTGGATCCGCCGGTATATGTGTACCGTCCTGGTACGCCTGTCGGCTCGTACATCCCAGGGATAAACTTGTCCATGGCGGTTGTGATACTGTACGTCCGGCAGAATGCCCCGACCAGACCCTTTTTCGTTGTAGGGTCTTCCTGTCTTGCCAGTCTCCGGCGTTCGATTGCGTCTGACCCCGGAACCTGAGGCCATTCAGCCACGTTCCTCCAGTCCCCGAACATCCCGAGGAGACCGTCCAGACTGCAGAACGGATGGTCGTATACTTCAAACACGTACTCTGCGTCTTTGCAGCATGACGGCCAGTACATCAGCCGGCACGCATCGAATGTGGTCGGGTCACAGAACTCGATCCCCACAAGAGCCGCCACCTTTCTGGCAGCAGGCTCGTATTCGTCCGCAGATGCCGTTCTGTCAAGCGGTATGATAACTCTCAGCCTGGGCGCATATCCGGAGTGTTTTCGCGTACTGTATACCGCAGAAGCGCACCCCAGACCAGACACACGCTTCAGGATCTCGTCCGTCTGTCCTGCAGGAATATTGTCCATATCAAGAGTCAGAAGATCCCTGCCCTGGACATAGGCGCTTTTCCTGCGGTCGTTCGTAAATGATCCGCCGACGAATCCTCCCACGTCTTTCAATTCCGCCTGCCGGTTCTTAGGCATAGCCAGATACTCCTCCAGGGTTTCTGTACTCCGCACGGGAACCCTGAGCCGGTCAACAAAGTCAGACCACAGGATCTCAGACTTTGGCCAGTATGTAGATTTTCGGCTCCCAGCCGTACTGATTGTAAGTTTCCTGTTATTCTGTATCATACTATCTGTCCTTTAAAATCCATTCTATCGGGTAATCTCCGCTAAGGTCACACGATTCACTTTCAGAATCGAAGAACGGGCATCCGTCAAGTCCACATTCCCTGAATGTCGGCTTTGAGTGGCAGTAATCCCTAATCATCTTTGCCGCTTTTTTCAGCTCTTTCTTCTTTCCCATTGACCTCTCCTCCTATTCCATATTTGCGTGCGATATATTCCGCCGGAGTCTCCCGGATCCGCTCTGCCTGATCTCGGATGGCATGTTTTACGGCATACGCCGGACGCCTGAAGTCTTCCTTCCCGGCTGGATCTTTCTCCACGTGGTCATATTCCTTATCCTTATCAGTTTTGATCTGTCCCCTGTACCTTTTATGCCTTCTCATTTTCCGCCCTCCTTAATAGTCCAGTTTTCCGGGATGCTCTGCCCCAGAACGCAAGGCGGTTTCCCCGGCTTGTGGCTTGCAAAGAATAGACATTTTGAATACAACAGATGCTCAGAACAATAACTCCGTAATATTTTTGAAGCCATAACGACCATGAATTTTTTAAGCATGTGTTATTCCTCCTCTTAATCCTTCATATAATATTCGCTCTCGAATCCGGCACCTTTTAAAATCAGCCCCGGAGCCCACGGTATCGGCGTCGCCATGATCCTGCAGACCTGGTCAACAGTGGTTTTTTTAGGCGCGTCAATGATCACCTCGTCATGAACGTGGAAGACCACCTGGAGTCCCAGAGCGGAGATCCGTTTTAGTGTGACGGCCAGACAGTCCCTTGCGATGGCCTGAACGATATTCTCGGTCATTTTCCCGCCGTATGTAGAGTCAACACCCCACTTCCTTGTCTGCTGCCCGACCGAATAATAATGGATCGCCGGACGCCCGAATTGATTTTCCTGCAGGAATGGCTTTGGGTAGTATAGTTTTCTCCCGCTGGGGAGCTGGACTGTAAGAAACGACTGCCCGTATATCACGTCACCCTCCAGCCGGAATATTAATCCCCGTATTGCCTGCGGGCGTGCTGTTGTCATAGCCTGAAGCGCCGCCTCTTCCACTGCGTACCATAGGTCTTTAATCCTGGGGTTTGCGGACCGCCATCTTTGTACGATATCCGGGAGCTCGTCCTCAGAAAGGCCCATCTTTAATGCGCCCATTGCAATAAGTGCGGAAGTACCGCCCTGGTACCCAAGCGCAAGCGTGGCGACTTTTCCTTTCTGCCTGAGAGAATACTCCGGATTTCCTTTTTTGATCTTTTCGATCGGAACGTGGAACATCTGGGACGCCGTAGCCTCATAGATCTTCCCATGGGTGGCGAAAACTTCATTGACCCACTCTTCTCCTGCCAGCCAGGCAATCACACGGGCCTCTATTGCGGAGAAATCCGCCACAACGAACTTATTCCCATCTGACGGTATAAATGCCGTCCTGATCAGCTGTGACAGTGTGTCGGGCACGTTTCCATATATGGATCTTACCGCCATATAATTCCCATCCCTTACAAGGTTTCTTGCGGTGTCCAGTGACTTAATATAGTTCCTCGGTAAGTTCTGCATCTGCACCAGACGCCCCGCCCATCTTCCGGTCCTGTTGGCCCCGTAAAACTGGGTGAGACCTCTTATCCTGTCGTCCTCGCATTTCGCCGTTTTCATGGCAACATATTTCTTAACCGACGTTTTTCCTAACTGCTGCCTGATCTCCAGAACCTCTCTTGCTGGATCAGGAAGAGAGGTTCCGGACAGTACGTCTGATACGGTTTCCTTCTGAAGGTTATCAACTGTAACCCCGTTTTCTTCCAGCCAGACAATGAGCTGTTGCGCGCTGTTTGGATTTTCCAGACCGGTTATCTCAATTGCACTCTGTGTCAGTTTGTCCGTACTCACGGAATCAATGGACAAGGCACCGTCAACCAGTTTCGTGTCCACCCTCACACCGTATGCGTTCATCATCACGTCCAGACGCCATTGCTCCCATTCGGAATCCGGAACGGGAAATGACTGGAGACGTGCAAGTATCTCCTGTTCGGTCACTACGTCCTGACCGTTGTACGTTTTAAACAATTCCCACTTATCCGGATCGTGTTTGGGAAGATTCCAGTGACGTCCTCCGTTTGCTTTCGTAGGCCGACAAGGCACACAAAAATATCGGATCAGCGCTTTACCGGCTGACAGTTTCCTTTTGTCCTGCGGAAGCCCCAGGGCCTTTCCAGATGCGTCAAGGCTTGCCGGATATCCGCAGTACATGGACTGGATCATGGTGCACTGCCATTGACTCAACGGAGTGTTGAGTCCGGCAGTGTTAAGACAGAACCATTCAAAGGCAGCATTGTATGCGTGTTTAATCCATCCAGGGTCCTGCAGAATCCGAATTACTTCGTCCGGAATCTTTTCCCCCTGCGCCAGATCCACCACTTTCACGTCGGAATCTGGCGTCTTGTATGCGAAAAGCAGTATTGAAAAGTCAGGATCCAACGCATATCTGTACAGACCTGTTTTCCCGATATCAGCGGAGCTTCTGGTCTCGATATCAATCCCTATATGGTTCATGTTGCATTCTCCTTAATGATCTGTGATACCTAATATTTGTGCCTTACTGCATCTGATTTTCCCGTCTGTAGAAAATGGCACTACCACACCCGGAAGCCATTCCCAACGGATCAGAAGTTTATAAGGCTGTCTTCGGCTGTTTCTTCTTACCCAGTTAAGCGGAGCAACGTTGATTCCGCACCCGCACTCCGTTCCTCGATCCGGGTTTGCGGTTTCCTCAATGATTTCTCCGGGTTCAATTTTCCAAGTATCCGGCGCACAATAGTTTTCTCCGAATGTTTTGTATACTATGTATCCTTCTTCTGTTTTTTCAAAATTCGCTTCCAGATAATTGATAGCGTCTAATATTCCTTTTGTTCCGCTCAGGTTGGCACGTCTCAGGTTGGCACGTCTCAGGTTGGCACGTCTCAGGTTGGCATCACTCAGGTTGGCA